>Ga0160429_1000386_pt1 | contig 45324 bp, 41 predicted proteins | sample SolpanmetagenomR_FD_108199 | JGI IMG/M metagenome (GOLD analysis project Ga0160429, IMG submission 108199) | Solar panel surface microbial communities from Lawrence Berkeley National Laboratory, California, USA - R | ecosystem: Engineered > Built environment > Solar panel > Unclassified ... | reverse complement strand
TGCTGACGGTGGCGGCATCTTATCACTGCTGCCTCCGTCAGATTTACTAATCACCACGTTGCGTGTGTGATAAGGTCCTTCGCAAGCGTATGCCAGGTAAGGTTGACAGGTGGTAATGGACTATTGTGCGTCGGGCCGACTGCCCGGCTTCACGGCCGGAATCCCGGCCAGGTGTTCCGGCACCGCATCGGCCGCGAACACGGCCGCCTGCACCGGCAACAGCGCAAAGTTCGGGAAGGGAAGGCCAGCTTTCCCACTAGTGCGGTCAATTAAAGAGGCCACCGCGAGCACTTCGACCCCCATTTCGGTCAACACCCGTGCTACTTCGAGGGTGCTTTTGCCAGTCGTAACTACGTCTTCGGCAATTACTACCCGCTCGCCGGGGGCTAGCGTGAAGCCGCGCCGCAAGGTCATTTCGCCATTCGCATCGCGCTCGGTAAAAAGCGACGGCACGCCCAGCTGCCGGGCCAGCTCGTAGCTCACCACCACGCCGCCCATTGCGGGGCCTACCACCGTGTCGGGCACCAGGCCAGCCTCGCGCAGGCGCTGGGCGAGCACCGCCATGGCGGGCGCGGCCAAGTCGGGCTTGCGCAAAAAGCGGGCGCACTGCACGTACGTATCCGAGTGCAGCCCCGACGAGAGCTTGAAATGCCCGTTCAGGAGCGCGCCCTCCTCGCGCAGCTGCGCTTCGAGGATGGTGGCAACTTCGGCGGCGGGGAGGTCGGGGGTGAGGGTCTTCTTGGTATCCATTGATTAATCTTCGCCTTCTATTGTAATGTTTATCAACTCGCTACCGACATTTAAACCAATCAAAAAAGCCTCTTCGTCTTCGACAACCAGCAGTAAGTAATTAGCCTGCTCGCCAGCCATTTCTACTGTATCAACTTGCTTGATTCGCACAGTAAGGGCTAGCGATAAATTAAGTTGAATATTAGCAAACCACTGCGGTTCTACTCTGCCTTCTACTAGCTGCCCAATAATGTAGAACTCCTTTCGAGCCCTGATTGCAAAACTGTCGATTGCGTGGAATTTGCCTTGAACTACTGGTTTGCTCATTTAAGCCGTTACCGAGCGGTATTCGTTAATCTCGTTCATCAATTCCCGCGCGGCCGCCGCCGAATCTTCAGCTTGCCAGATGCTGCGTGAAGCGTTAATCAACAGCCCGCCACCGTCAGCCAGCAGGCCCGCTTTCATCACCGAGGCCAGGTCGCCGCCCTGCGCGCCGATGCCGGGCACCAGAAACCACTGCGTGGGGCACAACTGCCGCAGGCGGCCTAGCGCGGCCGCGTCGGTAGCGCCGGCCACGAGACCGATGTTGCCGTGGGTCGTGTCGAGGTCGGCGAGCAGCTTGGCGGTGAACTCGCTCACGGGCTCGCCGCTTTGCAGCATCGCTTCCTGGATGGGCGAGTGGTTCGAGGTTTTGGCCAGGGCGAAGACGAACTTGCCGGGGCGGGCGAAGGGCACCACCGCATCGGCACCCATGTAGGGGTTCACCGTCACGGCATCGACGCCCACCACGTCGTAGGCAAACTGCGCGTAGTGCATGGCCGTGTTGGCGATGTCGCCAAACTTGCCATCCAGAATAACCGGAATGCCATCGGGCACGGCGGCCACCACCTGGCGCAGCAGCTGCGTGCCATTGCCCCGGCTCAGGAAGAAGGCCAGATTGGGCTTGAAGGCGGCAGCATAAGGCGCGGTTTCGGCGATGACCTGCGGCAGGCGGCGCGTCACGTCTTCGTCGGAGCCGGTGGGGTCGAGGCCCACGCAGAGCAGCGTATTGGCCTGGGCAACGCGATTGATAAGCTTTTGCATAGGGTAGCGCGGGCTGGCAGTCCGCGATTGGCTAAGTTTGGCTAGGGTACTCGCGGACTAAAAGCCCGCGCTACGAATTAGGCAAAAACAAAAGCGCCCGGCAGAACCGGGCACTTTGCAGTCAACTACTTAGGTAATATTCTCACATTCTACCCGGTCAGCCTTTTTGCAAGCGCTGGCTACGCTTGCGATAGCACGCGTACCGGCCGGGCACAAAAAAACCGCCTCAAGCAAATGGGGCGGCAACTGAAAAGACGAAGCAAAAACCGAAACGCAGGGCGAATGGAAAACGGCGGCAGCCGGCCGGGCTTTCCACAGCACGGCTTGGGTGGCCGTTTCCTGCTTCATCCACTGGTGGTTGCTTGCGTTCACGGTGCAAAATTACCAATTCTTGTTTGGGGCGCAAGGTTATGTTTCACAAAAAACCTTTTAGCAGCTTTTTCTCGGTTTGCGTTTTCTGCGCTGCGCTAGGTCTTTAGGCCGTTTTTAAGAGATTAAAAAAAGTTTGCTCCTGCCCTACCGTTTGCCCCTCGGGGTAAGCTTGCCGTAACTTTGACCGTTTATTTCGCCAGGCATTTAAGCGGCTAACTGTTCAGTTTGAAGCTCCTGCGCACGAAAAAGCCCCGCTGCCCTTAAATCAGGGTAGCGGGGCTTTTTCATGTAGCGCGGACTTTGCAGCGCGTGCTACTTTATTTGAACGCCTCGTTGAGCACAGCGGCTAGCCGCACGCCGGCCTGCTGAATACGCTGCTTCACGATGTCGGCGTGGGCGGGGTAGTAGCGGTAGTCGGGGTTGGGGTTTTTGGCGGCCTCGTCGTAGAGGTTGCTGGCGATGGTATACGACTCAAACAGCCAGTCGCCGGGATTGGCGCTGGTCTGGTACTGCTTGCGTTGCACGTCGGGCAAGGTGCTGTACTGGTTGCCCATCTCGGTGTAGGTGAGGCCCTGGTAGTCGAGCAGGCCGCTGTCCCAGAGGCTGTGCAGGTTGGTATCCTTGCCCCGGTAGGTCATTTTGATGTCGTTGCCGCCCTTGTCTTCGGCGCGGCCAGTGTGCATGGGCTGGTGAATATCACCCACGATGTGCACCACGAAAATGAGCGCCTCAGCCCGTTGCTCGCGGGTTTTGCTGGGGTCCTTCATCTCCTTGATTTTGGCCAGCAGCACGTTGTAGGCGTTGGGCGTAGTCTGGGCCTTGATGGCGGCCAGGTAGGGGTCGTGCGCCAGACCCAGTGGGGTGTTCACGTAGTGCCAGGGCGCAGTTTCCTTGAACTCGGGCAGGTAGCGCATCTCGTCGGGCTGGGTGCTCACGAGGGCCAGGGTCTGGGTACCGAGTAAGGCAATTACCTCGTGGCGAGCCTTTTCGGAGAGGTGGTGCTCGGCAATGATGCCGATGGCGCGGTGGCCTTCTACGCCCCACGCCCACAAGCGCAGCGGCAGCGCGGCCAGCAGTGCCAGCGCCAGAACAACTTTCTTCATTGATACAGAAATAAAAGACCGGCAAGGACTTCCTTGCCGGTCAGGGGGCTACAAATATAAGGCAGGCTAGCTGGCTCAGGCGCCGACGAAAATCTTGGCTTTCGGCACTTCTACCAGGCCCGTGGCTAGCCCCTTTAAAACTCGACGTGCAGGCGCATAGCCACCACGTGGATGGGCCCACTGCGGTCGCGGTTGTAGCCGGGGTTCACGACAAACTGATAATCAGGCGATACGGAGGCGTGATAGCGTGGGAAATCGATGCTATAGTACAGCTCCGTGATGAACTCGCGGCCGTAGTTGAGGGCGCCGTCGCCGAGGATGAAGCCGTAGCCGCCGGCCGCCAGGTAGGCGCGGTGCCCAGACGAAATGCCGTTGGACACGGCGGCCAGGCCCAGGCGGTCGCCGGGGCGGTGCCAGCGGGCGCCGGTGCTGGTGGCGCCCAGGCTCAGGCTGTTGTCAATCTCGGTGAAGGCCCAGGTTTCGTTTTTGCCATCGTCGTAGCTGTAACGCCCGAACACGCCGAGCGTCTTGCTGACTTCCTGCTCGGCATTCACGATGAAGCCGTACTTGGTGCGGTAGTCCTGGCGGGTGGCGATGACGTTGGGCTGGCCGCGCACAATGGTACCCAGCGCCTGCTGGTAATTGCCCATGCCGGCCTGGTTGCGGTAGCCCAGCACGCGCACCGTGCCGGTGTGGCCGCGCAGGCTGTACACCTTGGTCAGCTCCACGGTTTCGGCGTGGGCTTTGCCGTAGTTGTAATCCAGGATGGGGCCGTTGGCGTAGGTGGGCATCAGGCTGGTGGCAGCGCGCAGGGCCAGGCCGGGACTGATGTATTCGAGCACCACGCCGCCAGTGTAGCCGCGGGTGTTGGCCGGGTAGTCCCAGCCGCCGGCGCTCATCAGGCTCCAGTTGAGAAACTGCGTGCGCGGGTCGTGCGAGTAGCTGTTCTGGTCGAAGTAATCAGCCATGCTGATTTTGCCGGCCGTCACGCTCAGGTAGCGCACGGGGCGCAGGCCGCCCAACTGGTTGAAATCGTCCTGGTCATCCACCATTTCGTTGCCCAAGGCAAAGCGCTGCTGCAAGTACAGCCGCGCCAGGTACAGCACCGGCTCGGTCGAGCCCACCCGGAAGGTTTCGCCATTGAGCGCACCCGCCACGCCCGAGGCGCCGCTCAGGCCGCTGCCGCCCGAGACTTCGGGGTTGAAGAAAATGGCCCCGCCCTTCCACAGCCGCCGGCCGATGAAGAGCGTGGTGGTGAGCGAAAGCTTGGCATTCTCGCGCGACTGCAAGCTCAGGCTATCCTCGTAGGGATGATGAAACTCACTGTGCCACTGCTTGATAACCGTCTGCTGAAAATGTACGCTCCAGCCGTGGGCATCGCCGGGCTCGCCAATTTCGTGGTGCACCGTTTCCTGGGCCGAGGTGGCCGGTACCTGGCTGGGGGCCGGGGTGGCCGAGGCCGGCGGCGTCACGCCACCCTGGGCAAAGGCCGAGCTAGCCAGCAGCCCGAGCGCCGCCACGCCCAGCGCCCGCAAAAAGTAAGAATTCATCAACCAGAAGGAATAAGGGCCGAAGCCATACGGCCGGTAAAAGTAAGCCCGGCGCGGGGGCCGGGCTTACTTTTCACCTGCTACTCATCTGGCTAGGGTGCTTATGTTCCAGCTTAGTCGCCTACCAGATTTTCACCCGCGCCGAGTCTGGGATGTAAAGCTTCTGGCCGGGCTTCACCCCGAAAGCTTCGTAGAAGGCGGGTACGTCGGCCATCGGGCCGTTCACCCGGTACTGGGCGGGCGAGTGCACGTCGGTGAGCAGCTGCGAGGCCAGCGCCTCGTCGCGCACGTGCATCTGCCAGCCCAGGGCGTAGCCCAGAAAATAGCGCTGCACCGGCGTGAGGCCACCCACTTTTTTGCCCTCCTTGTACTCCTTGGTTTTCTTGAAGGCATCGAGGCCGATGACGATGCCGCCGAGGTCGGCGATGTTTTCGCCGGCCGTGGCGCGGCCGTTGATGTGCATGCTATCGAGCAGCGTGTAGTGGTTGAACTGCCGCACAATCTGGTTCACGCGCTGGTTGAAGCGCTGGCGGTCGGCCTTGCTCCACCACTCGTGCAGGTTGCCGTGGGCGTCGTACTGGCTGCCCTCGTCGTCGAAGCCGTGGGTCAGCTCGTGGCCGATGGTGCTGGCCCCGGCGTAGCCGTAGACCATCGCGTCGTCGGCGTCGGCATCGAGTAAGGTCGGGATGGCGAAGGCCGCGGCGGGCAGCACAATCTCATTGTTGCTGGGGTTGTAGTAGGCGTTGTAGGTCTGGGGCGTCATGCCCCACTCGGTGCGGTCCACGGGCTTGCCGAGCTTGCCCAGCTGGTAGTTATATTGCCACTGGTTGGCGCGCATCACGTTGGCGGTCAAGGAGCTGCGGTCGATGGTCAGGTTCGAGTAGTCCTTCCACTTGTTCGGGTAGCCCACCTTAGGCGCGATTTTGTGGAGCTTGTCCAGGGCCACCACCTTGGTGGGCGCGCTCATCCAGTCCACGTTCCTGATATGCTCGGCGAACGACGACACCACGTTTTTCACCAACGTATCGTAGCGGGCCTTGGCCTCGGGCTTGAAGTACTCCTTCACGAACAGCTGCCCGAGCGCGTCGCCCAGGGCGTCTTCTTCCATGTCAAGCACGCGCTTCCAGCGGGGGCGCATGGCCTTGGCGCCGCGCAGCGTGGAGCCGTAGAACTTAAAGTTCTCATCCACAAACGGCTGGCTGAGCGTGGGCGCAAACGAGCGCGCCGTCTGCCACGTCAAATAGGCTTGCCAATCAGCTACCGGCTTGGTTTGCAAGAGCTGGCCCGCGGTCTGGTAAAACTCGGGCTGGCCCACGATGACGCTATCGACGCTGGTGGCACCCATCTGGCCAAACCACGTTTTCCAGTCGAGGCCGGGCGTCAGCTTGTCGAGCTGGGCCAGGGTCATTTTGTTGTAGTTCTTGTAGGGGTCGCGCAGGGCCTCCAGCTTGCGCGACGACTTGGCCAGGCTCGTTTCGAGCGCCATCACGCGGGCGGCGTTGGCGTTGGCCAGGGTCGAATCCTGCCCCAGCAGCTTGAACATGCTGGCCACGTGGCGCACGTAGGCCCGGCGGATGTTCTTGGTGCGGGTGTCGGTGTTGAAGTAGTAGTCGCGGTTGGGCAGGCCCAGGCCGCCCTGCCACAGGTAGAGCGCCATTTTATCGCTGTTTTTGGCGTCCTGGTTCACCATCGGGCCGATGAGTGCGCGCACCCCTAGCGGAATCAGCCGCGCAATTTCGGCCTGCACGTCGGCCGGCGTCTTAGTAGCCGCGATGCGGTCAAGCTCGGGCTTGATGGGCGTGTAGCCCAGCTTATCGGCCTTCACCGAGTCGGTACCCACGGCCCAGAAGTCGCCAATTTTCTGCTGGTTGCTGCCGGGCGCGGCGCTGGCCTTGGCGGCTTCCACGCTGGTTTCGCGCAGGCGGTTGTAGACCTCCTTCTGCACCTCAATGCCGATGCCCGAGTTGCTTTCGGAAGCCGGAATGGGGTGGTTTTTAATCCAGGTGCCGTTGGCGTAACGGAAGAAGTCGTCGCCCGGCGCCACGGTGGTATCGAGGGCAGCGCGCAGCAAATCGGGCTGCTTGCCCGCACTACCCGACGAAGTAGAAGACGAGTTACAGGCCGTAGCCAAGGCCGCCAGCAGCGGCAGCGCCAATAGGTTTTTATTCATTTGCAGGAAAAAGAAAAGCCCCAACAGAAGTGCCGCAATAGTAACGCCGGCCGGGGCACAGTAGCTAACGGTCGGCCTTCTGCGTACCACGGTTGCACGGCCCCTCCCCCACTTTCGCGCGCATGCCCTTAGCCCACCTGCTAGTCCTCAATTTCGCCCTGGCGGCCTACCTCACTGGCGTCATCTGGGTGGTGCAGCTGGTCACGTACCCGGCGCTATTGCTGGTGGGCAAGGCCGAATTTGCCCGCTACCACGCCGCCCACACGCGTGGCATGGGCTGGGTGGTGGGCGCGCCGATGGTAGCCGAGCTGGCCCTGGCCGCCTGGCTGGCCTGGGCCGCCTACCCTACCTGGGGCGCCGGCCGGGCGCTGGGCCAGCTGGCGCTGGTGGCAGCGGTGTGGCTAGCCACGTTTTTCATCGCCGTTCCCTTTCATAACCGGCTCGAAACCAACGGCTACAACTACGTAGCCCTCGATGGCCTGGTGCGCACCAACTGGCTGCGCACCCTGGCCTGGACGGCCCGCGCGGCGCTGCTTCTTTACTGGGTAATGGGTAGTAGGTAAGGGGAATCTTTTCGACGCAAGGGCCAGTCGGCGCGTACAAATTACCCGTAGCCAATTGCCAATTACCCATTACACAGTACCAATTACCCTTTCCTGCTTACCCATTCCCTCGTTCGCGCCGTAACTTGCGGCCTAAATCCGGCTTATCTCATGATGATGAAACGTTTCCTGCCCGCGCTGCTAGCCTCAGCGGCCCTCACGCTGACCCTGGCCGCTTGCAGCTCGCCCGACGGCAACCCCACCTCGACCGAAGACGACGTAGCCACCACGGCCCTGCCGCCCATTCCGGCGGCCGTTGACACCACCGGCGGCAAAAAAGCCCCCGCCCCCGCGGCCAACAGCGTGATGCGCGAGCTCAGCGCCCAAAACGCCACGGAGGACATCAAGAAGATGCAGCCCCAGATGTAATTAGCTGGCTCACGGCCTTTGCCGTGGCCACTTCCTATGCTTCATCAAGCCCTAGCCTGGGCTACTGAGCTGCACGGCAGCCTAGTAGCCCAGGCTTTTGCATAGCCTTTTTTTATGACTACTTCGCCCGTTCTTCGCCGTGGCCAGGAGGCCGATTTGCCCCGCGTGCTCGCCCTCATTCAGGAGCTGGCCGAGTTTGAGCGCGAGCCCGACGCCGTGACCAATACCCTGGACATGATGCGCCACGACGGCTTCGGCCCAACGCCCATCTTCGGCTTTTTCGTGCTCGAAAACGGGGCCGACCTCGTCGGGCTGGCCCTCTTCTACACTGGCTACTCGACCTGGAAGGGCCGCATGCTCTACCTCGAAGACCTGGTGGTGACTGAGGCCGCCCGGCGCGGCGGCTACGGCCGCCTGCTCTTCGACGCCGTGGTGGCCGAGGCCCAGCGCACCGGCGCCCAGCGCATGAAGTGGCAGGTGCTCGACTGGAACGAGCCGGCCATCGCCTTCTATAAAAAGCTGGGAGCCAGTATCGAGGGCGAGTGGCTGAACGGCAACCTCAGCGCCGATGAGCTGCGCAATTATCAGTTTGCCGGAGGTAGCCAGCCGGCTTAGAACACCTGAAAAATGCCTGGCATACTGCGCCCGCCAAGCATCCTATCGCGCTCGAACGGCTTGTTCTGGCGCGATAGGATGCTTGGCGGGCGCAGTATGCCAGGCGTCTTTTAGGCAGTAAGAATCTGGCCTTTCCTACTTTATAGCTTCACCACGCGCACGCTACGACTGCCCTGGTCGGTGGTGAGGCGCAGCACGTAAAACCCCGGCTGCAAGCCCGTTACGTCGAGCGTGAGCACGTTGAGGCCGGCCTGCACAGCCAGGCGCTGGCCGCGCAGGTAGCGGCCCAATTCGTCGTAGAAGCGCAGCACGAGGTCGCCGCTGGCCGCGGCCGGGTAGGCCAGCTGCACTTGGTTGCCGGCAATAGGATTGGGGAAAACCGACGGGTCGGCGGCGCCATCGGTGGCGAGGGGCACTGGGGCAGCATAGTCGGTGCTGCCGTCGGGGCGGCGCACGCCCAAGCGGTAGTAGCGCAGGCCGGCCGCCGGGCGCGGGTCGGCGAGCGCGTACTGGCCGCTGACTAGTCCGGCCGTGGTGCTAGCCACGGCCTGCCAGCCCCCGGTGGCCATAGTAGAGTCGAGGCCGGCGCTGCGCTCCAGCACAAAGCCCGTGGCGAAGCACTCGGCGCGGGTGCTGAAGGTGAATGTCGGCAGCGCGTTTACCAAGCTGGCGGCCAGGCTTGTAAGCGGAGCCGGCAGCATGGCTGGCCCACCGCAGCCGCGGTTGCGGAAGCTGCGCGTGCGCAGCACCAGGCGTCCACCTGCCACGTCGGAAACCGGGTTAAGCGTGCGCAGATTAGCACCCGCCGCCACGCCGAAGTGCATAATGGCGCCCGGCCGAATGAGGTGCGCCAGCTGCTGGGCGTGGCCCAGTTCGTGCACGGCCACCGACTCAAAATCGTACTGCCCCGCCCCGGCCAGCCCCGGCCCAAATTGAAACGGCAGGCTGGTAGTGTACTGCTGGTCAATCTCACTGACGTAGAAAATCGTTTCGCCCTGCGGGTTATAACAGCCTAAGTAGTAAGAGGTAGTGCGCCCCAGCACCCGCGCCGGCAGCGTGCCGTCATCGAAGGCTACCACATTGTTGTTATCCGAAGCGATGGCGTTACTGGCGGCCGGGGCGCCCAGTTCCCAGTTGATGCCGGTGGCGCAGCGCCACTGCGCCAGGCCGCGCTGCCAGGCCGCGCTGGCGGCGGCATTGCTGGCAAAATTGGGCCCGAAGCGAAACGTGAGGCCACCCGTGCTGTTGGTGGCCACGTGGTTGGGGCGGTCGGCAAAGGTGCCGCTGGTATTGTCGATGTTGCTGAGCGCGTAGAGGATGATGAGCGACGTAGCCGAGGTGCCAGCGGTGCCGTCGTTGCTCGTCACGCTGACTGGGCCGGTGCCGGCGGGGTGGCTGCCGCTGGCCAGCGAGGGCACGCGCACCTGTATCTGGGTGTCGCTCCAGCTGAGGTAGTCGCGCGGCAGCGCGCGGGTAGTGGTGGCGCCCCCATCGTCGGCATTGCGAAAATCAACGCCCCCGTTGCCCCGGCTGGCCCCAAAGCCACTGCCCACAATGGTGAGCACCGCACCGGTACCGGCCGTAGTCTGGGTAGGGCTGAAGCTGGTAATGGCCGGCGCCAGCGTCTTTTGCATAGCCTTGGCGGCCACGACGAGGCTAGCAGCTTGCAGGCGCGTGTTAGGGCGCAGCCCCTGCGGCCGCTGACCGCTGAGTTGGGCGGTTTGCTGGCTGGCCTCGGCCCAGCCGGGATAGGTGCGGGTGGGCTCGGCAGCAGTGCCCTGGGCGAGGTCGTAGGTAATAACGCCCTGGCTAGAGGCATACGCCGCGTAGGCCGGGGCCACGCCCGCCCACGGCGCCGGCACCAGAAAAAAAATCCCCTGCTGGCCCACCGGCAGCGGGCCCAGGGTGTTGGTCAGCTCGTGGCGGGCCAGGCCCACCTGGCCGCCCTCCACCAGCAGCGGCAGGGCCGCGGTGTCGGGCAGCGCGCCCTTTAGCACCCGAAACACGCGCAACCGCTGCCGCGTGAAAATGTGGGCGTGGCGGGCATCCCACTCGCCGTGGGCGTCAAGCACCTCAGCCTCCACGATGAGGCTGGCGGCCTGCACCCGCTCAGCGGCGGACAGCGGCAGTAGCAGGCACGGCAGAGGGGCTGGCTGGGCCGCTAGCCGGCTAGCCAATAACAGCAGGGCCAGCCCGGGCAGCCAGCTTCGCAAGCAAGTAAAAAAGCGCATAGGCGAATGTAAGATTGGCCGACTCGTAGATGCCGAAAATTCGGCACGTTTTATGAAAAAACCATACGCAGTGCGCGCACTGTGCGTAGTACTGCCGGGCTGCTTCCCGGGTTTAGCATTTTTCTGCTTGATTTTCTCTATGTATCGCCTTCCTACGCTTCTGCTTTGCCTGCTGGCCGCCAGCATGGGCCCCTGCCTGGGCCAAACGACCCCGGCGCCCGCCCCGGCCAGCCGCCCCTGCGGCGCCTTCACCGGCCGCATCATGGCCCTCGACAAACCCCTGGCCGGCGCCAGCATTTTCGTCAAGGGCACCAGCGTTATTCTCATCACCAATGAAGAAGGCTTCTTTGCGCTGCCGGCTTCGGTAGTCAGCTTTCCTACTCTTTCGGTAAGCGCGGCCGGCTACGGCCCGCAAGAGTATACCTACACCAGTTGCGCCCCCGTAACCCTTGAAATGCAGTTGCTGCCCGGCACTCGCATCAAACAGCACGGCAAGCGCAAGGGCTTCATCATGAAAACCGGCTCGTAGTGAGCCCGTTGCCTACAGGCCCACCCGCGGCCTTCGTGGTGCGCGGCAGCTTTCGGGTGCCGGGCCTGGGTTTGCTCCTGCTGGCGGCCCCGCCCGCGCCCGCCTGGCTAGCCGGGCCGGCCCTGCACACGGCCGTGCAGGTGCGGCTGCACAGCCCCGGCCAGCCAACTCTGCTGCTGCCCGCCACCATCGAGGAGCTGGCCCACGACGGGCAGCCCCCCGCCCGTGCCCTGCTGCTCGACGCCGACCCCAGCCCGCCCCCCGTCGGCGCCTGGCTGGAGCTAGTGCAGCTAATCGAGCCGGAATTATTCTGAGGGGCCGGCGCTCCCCTTCAGCCAGCACGCCGCTTAGCTAGCTAGCCTCACCTGCGCCACCAGGGCCGTGCTGCCGCCGCGGTCATCGTCGGTCACGAGCAGCAGTTCCAGCGCCGGCGCCGGCGGGCCCAGCGTGCGGCGCACGGCCAAGCCCTCTACTTTGCCGAGGTAGGCGCGGCCATCGGCCCAGGCCAAGCGAGCGAAGGTGGCGGTTTGAGAAGCCAAATCCAGCACGCCCACGAAGGAACCCAGCACCGCGCCATCGGCCACGGCATCGGCGGCGGCTTCTACTGAGGCACTCACCAGCAGCCGGTTATCGACCAGCGTGGCGCCCGAGAAGCCGGCCGCATAGCCGCCCAGCGTGGGTAGCTCAAACGTCAGCATCCGCACTGGCACCGCGGCCGCCCAGCGCGGCTCGAACAAGTGCGTAAGGGCTTCCAGCGGCAGGGCAAACAGCGCCGCCGGGCCGCCGCCCACCGGCCGCTGCAACAACAGCAGTTCGGTGGCGCTGGTGGCAGCGGCTTCGATGTTGAGGGTAGTGCCGGCCGGCAGCTGCGCCCGCAGCCGGGCGTAGAGCGGGGCCAGGTCGAGGCGCTGCACGAAGCGGGGCGCGCCGCTAGCCCCCGCCGCGGGCAACCCCACGAAGTAGCCGACTTCGCGGTTGGGCCGCGCGCCCGAGCCGCACAGCAGCAGGCCGGCCGCGCCGCCCGGGCCCACGATGGCGGCCATGCTTTCGAGGTCGGGCTTGTTATTCTTAGGAATGCGGCCGGTGCCGAATTCGGTAGTTTCGAACAATTGCACCTGGCCGGCGGGGGCTAGCGTGGCCGCGTCGAGCAGGTAGAGGTAGGGCGCGTCGTCGCTCACGACGTAGGCCGTGGGGCCGACTATCTCCACGCCCGAGGCCGAGGGCAGACGGGGCAATACGGTTTCGGAAAGAATGGTGGCAGTCACGGGCAGCAGGTTTTTTCCAAAACTACGCGCGCCGCGCGCGAAGGACTGAGTTGCACCAGCTGGCCAGGGCTTACGGCGGAGCTAGCCGGACCAAGACCCCAAAGCTAACCTGAACTGCTGATAACCTTGGCATAACATTGGGCGGCCCAGCGGCCGTAGAAAGCGCCTAATCGTTGTTTTTTGCTCGTTATGGCCCTTCCGCTGCACCAACTGCCCGCCCACGTAGCCCACTCGCGTACCCAGGTGCATGTGGTAATCGAAACACCCAAGGGGAGCCGCAACAAAGTGGCCTTCGACCCCGAGCTGGAAGTTTTCAAGCTCAAGGGCGTGCTGCCCGAAGGCCACAGCTTTCCCTACGATTTTGGCTTCGTGCCCTCGACCCTGGCCGCCGACGGCGACCCGCTCGATGTGCTGCTGCTGCTTGATGCGCCCGCCTTTCCGGGCTGCGTGGTGGAGGCCCGCCTGCTGGGCGCCCTCGAAATAGAGCAGCACGAAGCCGATGGCACCGTGCAGCGCAACGACCGGCTGGTGGCCGTGGCGGCCCACTCGCGCGAGCACCACAAGCTGCACAGCCTCACCGACCTCTCGCCCGATATGCTGCACGAAGTAGAGCACTTCTTCCACTCCTACAACGAGGCCAAGGGCGGCGAAATCAAGGTGTTGCGGCGCGTGGGCCCCGAGCGGGCGCACCAGCTGCTCGCCCAGGCCCGCCGCTAGCCCACCCGCGCCATGCCCGATTTATTCGACTTTCTCTTCGGCCCGCACGCCGACTCGCACACCATCACGGCGGTGCAAATGACGACGCGGGCAGTGCTCGTGTTCTTCGCCGCGCTAGGACTGCTGCGGCTGTCGGGCCCGCGCACCTTCGGTGGCAGCACGGCCTTCGACATGGTGGTAAAGATTATGCTGGGGGCCATTCTGAGCCGGGCCGTGGCGGCGGCCTCGCCCTTCTGGGGCACGCTGCTGGCGGGGCTGGCCTTCGTGCTGCTGCACCGGGGGCTGGCCTGGGCCTCGTATCACTTCGACTGGGTGGGCAAGCTGGTGAAGGGACAGGTGTACGTGCTGGCCGAAAAAGGTCAGCCCAACCCCGAGCAATTACGCCAGCTCAAGCTTACTGACAAAGACCTGCACGAAGGCCTGCACGAAAACGGCAACGTGGCTTCCCTGGCCGACACCGAGGCCGTGTACCTGGAGCGTGACGGAAGTATTTCGGTGGTAAAGAAGGAGAAATGAGCGGCGACACGTAATAATAACGCTCTAGCCAGCCGCGCTACTAGCTTATTGCCAGCGCGTTGCCTTTATTGCGGTCGGCTTTCATCTTCTCCTCACCTTCTTTCACCGCATGACCCCTTACTACCAACCTTCCAATAAAATGCCTTTGACGGGGATTCTGGGCCTGCTGGCCGGCGGCATAGTGGCCGCCCTGCTGCTGGCGCTGGTCTACATCTACGCCGTGTGGTACATCCCGTTTGTGTACATCAATTTTTTCCTGTGCCTGGGCTTTGGGCTGGTGCTGGGAGGCGTGCTGGTGCTGCTGGTGCGCGCGGGCAAGCTGCGTAACCCCGGCGCGGTGGGCGCGCTGGCCGTGCTGGTGGGCCTGGTGGCCGTGTACCTGGAATGGGGCGTGTACCTGACGCTGCTTTTCAACTCCGAATCGACGGGTAGCGGGGCCAATGCTGACACGTCCACCTCGTTCAGCTTCAGCTTATTTGCTGATATCATTACGCACCCGCAGGCCATGTGGCTGGCCATGCAGAAAATCAACGAAACCGGCTCGTGGTCGCTCAAGGGCAGCACGCCGTCGGGGGTGTTTCTGGCCGTTATCTGGGTGGTTGAGGCGGTGATTATCTTGGGTGGCACCTACCTGATGGCCAGGGCCCAGGCCACCGAGCCCTTCTCCGAAACCAGCAACGAGTGGGCCACCGAAGAAACGCTGCCCCACCCGCTCACCTTCGCCCAGGACGTGGCCACCACCCGCACGGCCCTCGAAAGCGGCCAGTTTCACCCCCTCACCCCCCACACCGCCGCCGAAGCCGAGGCGCCGTTTGCCCGCCTCAAGCTGCACAGCGCCCCCAACGACCCCAACTGCCGCTACCTGACGCTGGAAAACGTGACTACCACGATTGATAAAAAGGGCAAGGCCAGCCAGAGCACCGCTACTGTGGTGCAGCACCTCGCCATTTCGCCCGCTCATTTTCAGGAGTTGCAGCGGCGCTTCGGCACGCTGCCGGCTGGCCCTGCAATACCGGTGAATTCGGGAAGCAGTAAGCAGGTAAGCAACTCGTAATTTGCCGTTTATGCAAAATTCCTACTGTAGCAACGGATACTTACCGTTGTTACAGCAGGGCTTTTTTTAGGGGCTGGGAAGCTTGGTTTACGGTGACAAAAAATGTCACCCTGGCTAGGCGCTACCTCAGCTATTCCTCTTGGCTCAATAAGTTATACCTACCTGCTTTGGTGGCGCCGATGAACACAATACGCTCGGCATCCCGCAACGCTGTAATGTCGCGCTCAGAGGCGCGCTCGGTTACGTCAACTTGTTCGCTGATGGAAGCTATGCGAGGATTGATGCTGCATACGAGTTGGCGGAGCAACCATGCTGGTCGCTCATTTAGCAGCTCAGGAGTAGCGGCATTCTAACACTAGTACCCTTCGGTGCCGCAGCAGCCTGATTTGGCAACTGTAAATCGGGGTGTGGCAACAGGCGGGTACGCATTACTGTCGGCTTATCGAGCTCTAGCGGCAGTTGGTAGTGAGCCTACCGCGCATCACGCTCAATAAGTTTAAAAGGTAGAATTTCTATCGATTTGCTTTTTTCAGATTAGCTATTTAATTTTCAAAAACGAATTGAAATCAATAACTTACCTCAACTATAGCAGCGATTATTAGTGGTTGCCTGAAGCGTAGGCACTAGTAATCGCTGCCTTGTTCTCTTCTTTCTGCTGCTGTCTGCGCTCAGTAGTGTCTATCCGTTTGCTCACGCTATGAAACATTTTTTTTCACATGCTTACCTGCTCACCGACAGCCCCCCTGCTGGTAGCGGCCTCGCCCACCCTGCTGCGCCATGGCCTGCTGCTAATTCTGCGCGAAGCCTGGCCTGATTGCTCAGCCACGCTTATAACGGCCCCGGCCGCCCTACTGGCTCGCCTGCAAGAGCGTCATTACGCCCTGCTCATCGTGGATAGCCTTTCGTTTGCAACTGCCGCCCTCCCAAGCTTACTCATGCAGGTGCGGCGGCTGCGCCCACACCTGCCGCTACTGGTGCTCACGGGCAGGCGCCCCCCGGCGCTGCGCTTAGCTTCCCCCTTCTGCCTGCTGCCCCGGCAGGCCCCGCCCACCGAGGTAACCCGTGCGGCGGCGGCCCTGCTAGCCCCAGCCGCCCAGCCGCCCGCCTGCCAGGTGGCCCGCCCCCGGCAGGTTGGCTTCACCCCCCGCGAGCTGGAGGTATTGGCCTTGGTGATGGCTGACCTGGACAATGCGCAAATTGCGGAGCGCCTCTACCTCAATGTACGCACTATCGAGAGCCACCGCCGGGCGCTACTGCACAAGGCCAACGTGCGCACGTCGGTGGGGCTGGTGGTGCGCGCCCTGCGCGAAGGCTGGGTGAGCTACTGAAAATCAGTGGCAGTACGGATGTTTAGCGTGCGAAACTAGCCGTGCTTTGTAGCGAAGCTAGACTAGTCGAATGGCAAGGAAAGAAGGTAGCCGTTCAGGCCGGGACTTCAGCCCTGAGCCAGCTTTGCTTCACGCGCTTTTCTCTTCTCACCTGCTATGAACTCCTTTACTTTCCTTCCCTTGCGCGGGCCATAGGCTGGGCTCGGTTGCGCTAGGCGAGGTCATCACCGTTGCCTGAGGCGGGCCCTTGCCACTCCCGGGCCCGGACGGGAGTGGACTGCTGGGGCGGGCGTGGTGGACGCTTAAGTGCTGGAGGTCACTTATCAAATGGCAAGCTTACGCTTAAGTAAGTAAACATAGGGTCATAATCGAAAATCACTGCTTCTCACCGAGAGCGGTATCACAATGCTTTACCCATTACTTACCTACTCATGCGCTCCTTAACATCATTCGCAACCTTGGCCCTTCTGGTAATTATTACTAGCTGTGCGCGAATTGTAGTCACTCCCTTCGCAACTGATAATCACACGGATAAAGGCGTTCGATACTACGACTCACAGCTATACTTGCTTGTGACCTACCAGATTCCAGATGCTGCGTTGGCTCCGCAACGCTCTTCCGATAAGACAGCAGTGGTGAAAGAAGTGCCAGCCAGCAAACCCGGCACGCTGAAGGTCGCTGACAAGACCACTACGGAGACGGACAAAACAAGTGCCCCAACCATTGAGGTGCAGCCTGTGGCTACTTACAAGTTTATGTACCTGCCCGATTACGACCACGGGTATCTGGTAACTCAAAAGGGGTTTCTGGGAAGCTCGGAACTTAGCTTAAAGCTTACCGATGGCTGGCAGCTATCTGATTTTGGCGCCAAATCAGACTCGCAGATTCCGACGACCATTGAGGCTGCTACCGCACTGCTGGGAGCGGTAGCCGCGCTAAAATCCGATAATCCGCCTCAAGCCGGGCTTTATAAAGTAGACTTGAAATCCGGCTCTTTTACGCCTGTTACGGCATTTCCAGCGCGCTAACAAATCGCGTTGATGGGACTTTGTTCTAACGCTGACATTCTCGTCTTAAGTACCTGAACAGCACAGGACGATGTCATATTCTACTACGACTTGAATCATCCGGTTAAAGCTCTAGCCGTTTTCAATAAGAGCGAATCATCCATCTTCTTTTTTTACAAAATGGCCGAAACCCAACCTAATGCAGCTACTGATTCTGACGAAATTGTAGCACCCGCCCCATTTGCTATTATAAAGCAGAGTTATGCCAGAAACGAAACGATTACGATTGCAAACAAGAAACGGCGTGCCTGCTGGAGTGATAGTTTTAGCGGCGCGTGTGAAGAGACTAACTACACAAGCATCCAAGAGAGTGCGATTGTTTTCACACAAGATGCCGGCCAATGCGACAATGGTTCAAACGTGACAATTGTCACCCACAACTAAAAAATCAAGGCAGGTATACCGCATAGCATAGTACTACGACAAAAGATTGGCAATCATCGCCTGATTCGACTGAAACTACTCTGGTTGTGGTAGTATAAACCTTCCCACAGCCCTAATTAGGGCTCCCGTCGTACTAACAGGAGCCCCTATCAGTTGTTGTCATTACCCCCAAACACCGCCTCCGCAAGCGCCCCGTCCGCCACTTATCGCAACGTAGCGACGGCGCAGCGGAGCTCGTGGGCAGCACGGTCACTATGCGTGGCGATTTATCCTGCCAACACCTCTGCAATGACATGTGCAGCGCATAATGCGGCGCTCGGTACTGCGCTACGCCAGGGCACCGCAGTGCTGCGTATTTGCTATGGTACCTAGCGTTATCAACTTCCCCAAACGTGAAAGCGCCTGCCGGAAACAGTTTCCGGCAGGCGCTTTCATAGTTGAAGCAAGATGCTACCCCAGCTTTTTATACCGCACGCGCTTGGGCTCCACGTCGCCGAGGCGCTTGCGCTTGGCTTCCTCGTAGTCGGTGAAATTGCCCTCAAACCACACCACCTCCGAGTCGCCCTCGAAGGCCAGGATGTGAGTGGCCAGCCGGTCCAGGAACCAGCGGTCGTGGCTGATGATAACGGCGCAGCCGGCGAAGTTCTCCAAGGCGTCTTCCAGGGCGCGGATGGCATTCACGTCCAGGTCGTTGGTAGGCTCGTCGAGCAGCAGCAGGTTGGCGCCCTGCTTGAGCGTCATGGCCAGGTGCACCCGGTTTTTCTCGCCGCCCGAAAGCGTGCCGACTTTCTTCTCCTGGTCGCCGCCGCCGAAGTTGAACTTGCTCACGTAGGCCCGCGAGTTTACTGGTCGGCCGGCCAGCAGCATGGTTTCGGTGCCACCCGTGATGGTGTCGAACACCGACTTGCTGCCGTCGAGCGAGTCGTGCTGCTGGTCGATGTAGGCGGTTTGCACCGTGGGGCCCACCACGAAGGTGCCCGCGTCGGGCGCCAGCTGGTCGGTTATCATGCGGAAGAGCGTGGTTTTGCCCGCGCCGTTGGGCCCGATGATGCCCACAATGCCGCCCTGCGGCAGCGAGAAGCTCAGGTTCTCAAACAGCAGCTTGTCGCCGAAGGCCTTGCGCAGATTCTCAGCCTCAATGACTTGGGCGCCCAGGCGCGGGCCGTCGGGGATGAAGAGCTCCAGCTTCTGCTCCTTGTCCTTGGCTTCTTCGCTGGCCAGTTTGTCGTAGTTGGCCAGGCGGGCCTTGCCCTTGCTCTGGCGGGCTTTGGGCGACATGCGCACCCAATCCAGCTCGCGTTGCAAGGTCTTGGCGCGCTTGCTCTCGGTATTTTCTTCCTTGGCCAGGCGGTCGGTTTTCTGCTCCAGCCAGCTGCTGTAGTTGCCTTTCCACGGAATGCCGGTGCCGCGGTCGAGCTCCAGAATCCAGCCGGCCACGTTGTCGAGGAAGTAGCGGTCGTGGGTAACGGCGATAACGGTGCCCTTGTACTGCTGCAAGTGCTGCTCGAGCCAGAACACGCTTTCGGCGTCGAGGTGGTTGGTCGGCTCGTCAAGCAGCAGCACGTCAGGCTCTTGCAGCAGCAGGCGGCACAGGGCCACCCGGCGCTTTTCGCCACCCGAAAGGTTGCCGATTACGGCCTCCTCGGGGGGCGTGCGCAGGGCGTCCATCGCGCGCTCCAGCTTGCTGTCGAGGTTCCAGGCGTCGAGCTGGTCCAGCCGCTCCTGCACGGTGCCCTGGCGCTCCAGCAGCTTGTCGAAATCAGCATCTTCAGCCCCGAAGGCCTCGTTGATTTCGTCAAATTCCTTGAGCAGGGCCACGGTTTCGGCCACGCCTTCTTCCACTACCTCACGCACGGTTTTGGTAGGGTCGAGCTGGGGCTCCTGCTCCAGGTAGCCCACCGAGTAGCCCGGCGACCACACCACCTCGCCCTGAAACTGCTTGTCGACGCCGGCGATGATTTTCAGCAGGCTCGACTTGCCCGAGCCGTTGAGGCCGAGCACGCCAATTTTAGCGCCGTAGAAAAATGAGAGGTAAATATTTTTGAGAACTTGCTTCTGGGGCGGGTAAATCTTACTTACCCCGGCCATGCTGAAAATAATGGTGGGCTGGTCGGACATCGGGGGGCTGGAAACTGGTAAAGGATAAGGGGACTACCCGCAAAGCTACCCCGTAAAAACAGCTCAGCCCGCTAGCCCCTGGCCGAAAAAAAACGCCGCTTTGCCGCTGGCAAACACGCTTTTCGGGCTCAACTCGTTGGCCCCCCGCACCCAAGCGGAAACCTAAACGCGCCAAGTCCGTCCTGCTACAAGCCCGCAAGCTATTTTGCGCGTAAACTTGTACTTCCTTCAGTTGCTGCGTTCGGCGCCGCCCGCCGGGCCAGCCGACGTTTTTGCCCCACTCTACCTTTCCCATTTCCCAATGGAACTCCCCGACCACCCGCTCACGGAAGCCCGCCGCTATGGCTACGTGGAAGACGGGGGCGTGTGGCTACGGCCAACGCTCGGCCAGCCGGCCCGCCGCATCGGCCAGGTAAAAGATACCGACGACGATGCCCTCCGCTATTTTGGCCAGCGCTACGAGGCGTTTCGGGCCAAAATCGATGAGCTCTTGCAGCGCATGCAAACCGCTGATAACCAAGGCTCATTCTTAATGAAGCTGCTGCACTTGCAGGAGCAAACCAAGCAGCACGATGGCCTCGGCGACTACGAAAGCCTGCATGGCCGCCTGCAAGAGGCCGAGCAGCAGCTCAACGTGTCGGTGGCCCGCAACCGTGAAAAAAACCTGGCCACCAAGCAAAGCCTCATCACCCAGGCCGAGGCGCTGCGCAACACCGAGGACTGGCTCACGGCCAGCGAAACGGTGAAGGACCTGCGCCAGGCCTGGCTCAAAACCGGTCCGGTAGACAAAGCCCTCACGGAGGGGCTGGAAAGCCGCTTTCACGGCGCGGTGCAGGAGTTTTTCGACCGCCGCAAAGCTTTCCAGACCGACCGCAAGGCCCTGGCCCGCCGCACCGTGGAGCGCTACCGCGACCTCGTGAACCAGGCCGAAGTGCTGAAGAACTCCGACCAGTTTGAGGCTACCTCGCGCCAGCTTAAGCAGTTGCAAACGTCGTGGCGCGAAATCAACGGCACGCTGCCCAAAAAGCAGGCCGCTGAGCTGTGGACCAAGTTTCGGGCCGCCAACAACCACTTTTTCGAGCGCCTCAAAAAGCACATCGAAACCCAGCGCCCGGCTGAGGTGCGCCCCGGCGCCGCCCCCGGCTCGCCCGAGGAAAGCCTAGTGCGCAAGCGCGAACTGGCCCGCCGCGCCGAGGGCCTCATTGCCCTACCGCCCAACCAGGGCGTAACCCAGGCCAAGGCCCTGCAAACCGAGTGGAAGCAAAGCGGCGCCGTGCGCGGCCCCGAAAGCGACCAGCTGTGGCAGCGCTTCATGCTGGCCTGCGACAAGGTGTTCGAAATGAGCGCCTTGGACTACTACCTGCGCAAGCGCCAGGCCGAGGGCGCCGCCCCGCTGGCCCCCGCCGAGCGCGCCCAGGCCGCCACCGTAGCCCTGCGCAAGTTTATCGAGAGCGACCGCCAGGAGCTGGCCACACTCAAGGATAGCCTGGGCAAGCTCAGCAGTTCGGCAGTCAATGACCAGCAACGCCAGCTGCTACAAGGGAAAATCCGCACCTTCGAGCGCAAAATTCAAACTAAGACCGAGCTGATTGCCCTTTTTCAGCTGCCCATCAGCGGCTAACTTTTGCGGCCGGGCTTGCGTAGCCTCGCTGGTACTTATATTTAACAACCTTTTTTCACGTCTTTCCCACTTTCGACTATGTACTGGACTCTCGAACTTGCTTCCTACCTGGAAGATGCGCCCTGGCCCGCCACCAAAGATGAACTCATTGACTTCTCGATTCGCTCGGGCGCCCCGATGGAAGTAGTTGAAAACCTGCAAGGTCTGGAAGACGACGGCCAGCCCTACGAGAATATCGAGGAAGTATGGCCCGACTACCCGACCAAAGAGGACTTCATGTTCAACGAGGACGAGTACTAGCCTAATGGCAAGTACCTACTGATGAATGACTAATTTTTGATAGCGGCCCAGGTTGACAAAATTCAACCCCGTGCGTAATGCTGATAAAATTTTGCTCGGTAGTCATCAGTCGTTAGTCATTAATAACTTAATCGCGGGGTACCCCAACCGGGTGCTACTCCGCGATTTTTCGTTGGCGCTACCCGACGAGCCGACCTTCGTGGCGGTGCTGGGGCACAACGGCGCAGGCAAAACCACTTTGTTTCGGGTGCTGACCGGGCAGTTGCCCTACCAAGGCTCGGTGCGGCTGGGTGGGCCCGAGGAACTGCGCACGTTGCGCGGCCCGGCGCTGGCCCGCCGGCTAGGCTACCTGCCCCAGCGCGGCACCCTCGACTTCGGCCTCGCCGTGCGCGAGTTGGTGGTGATGGGCCGCTACCGCCACCACGGCCTGCTCAGCAGCTACGGCCCCGCCGACTACGCCCGCGCCGACGCCGCACTGGCCGCCGTGGGTGCCAGCCACCTGGCCAGCCAGGATTTTCGGCAGCTTTCGGGCGGCGAGCAGCAGTTGGTGTGGCTGGCCCAGCTCAGCCTGCAAGAGGCGCCGCTGTACCTGCTCGACGAGCCCACCCAGCAGCTTGATGTGTACCACCGGCGGCGCGTGTTTGCGCTACTAAGCAACTGGGTAACAACTGAGCAGCGCACCATCTTGTGCAGCACGCATGACCTAGATAACCTGCCCGAGATGCCGGGCTTTCTGCTGAACATGTCGCGCCCGCAGCCAGCGCTGGTACCCATCACGGCGGCGGCCGTGCAGGCCGAGCGCGCGTTTTTGGAGCAGCCCGTGGCGCGCACTGTGTAGTTCCCGGCTCCGCGCGGGCACCTTCCTTTCGGGTCGCGAGCTCAAAGGCGCGCGCTACGAGCGTTGCCCAGGCCGGCCGCGCAGCACGTGCCCGATGGAACGCATGAATGGCCCCGGCGATACCGAGTTCATAATGCGCAAATTATCGGCCCAGCTGGTTTTCTCGTCCAGAAACTGGAAAATGCGCCCCACCGGGTTGCGCTCAAACAGCTGCCGGAATAGGTCGCGGGTCGTTTCGCCCTGGCGCTGCATAATGTCGAGCAGCAGCGTGTCGAAGAGGCGAAATTGCCACTTATCGCCCGTAGGGTCGGTGGGCGGCTGGCCGCTGGCCGCCAGCGCCGCCACCAGCCGCCCCGACTGCGCCTGAATGCGCCGGAAGGCGTAGCCAGTGCTGGGCTTGGCGCGCCCGGCCCGCGTACCGAGGTTGATAATGTGCTGCCCTACCCTTGCGGGCAGCGGGTGGTCGGTCATCGGAATGGCGCCTACTTCTTCAGCTTCAATACGGTAGTCGGCCGCCATCAGCCCTAGCGTATTTTGCAGATAGTCAACGATATGACCCTCATAATCTGACTTGACCAGAGGCTGCGCCGAGAACAAGGTGTACTCAACCAGGGCGCGGCGCGGACCGAAGGGCAGCACGTAGATGAAGCGCGCCTCGTGGTGCTGCGCGCCCCGAAAGTCCATGAACTCCACTACCGCGGGGTCAAACACGTCGCGGGTGGTTTCGATTTCCCAGCCTACAAAATGCTGAACCTGATAGCGGTATTTTTCGGGCTGGGGCGTGATGCGGGGCGGGCGGCTATCGAAGGCGTAGCGAGCGGTATATTCTTCACCCGACTCAGTGCGCACGCGCACGCCGGCTAGGGTGTCCTCCAACTGGTTAACCCGACCGCGTAGCACCGTGAACTGCCCTGGCCGCGTGACCAGCGCGCGGTGCACGAATTGGTAAAAATCCAAGCCGCGAATAGTACGATATCGATACTGACCGAGGTCGAAAGCTTGCTCGAAACCGGGGCTGCGGAAGGCAATTTTATCCCACTCGCCGATGGCCAGCCCGTCGAACGGGCCATGCTCGTCGGCCCAGTACGACCAGGTGCGGTCGTTCTGGTCTTTGGCCTCGGGCTCGATGAGCAGCACCCGCTTATCGGCCAGGCGCGGCTCTTGGGCAATATGGTAGGCCAGGCTGAGGCCAGCCGCGCCGCCGCCCACCAGCACGTAGTCGTAGACGGGGGCAGAAAGGGGGGGCTGCGACATGCCACAAAGATGCACCGCGCAACACGCTTTGCCGATTTGGTGTTAGGTTCGTAGTCGCAAGTGTTTGGCTAGCTTCAAACTAGTATTTTATGTAGTATTGCCCGGTACGTTTTCACGACCGGCCAGCCTTTATCGCTATGAACCTGAATTCGGTGCTTTATTTTATGCCGGCCGCGGCGCTCGGGTTGCTGGCGGCGTCAACCGCCCAGGCCCAGACCGTGCTGTGGGCCGCCAAGGTCGAAGCCGTATCGTCGCAAAAAGCCAAGGGCAAGGAGGCGTTTGCCCCCGAAAAGGTATTGGGCGAGCCCAACGCCCAGCCGCTGGGCCAAATCAGCAACGAGGCCTGGATTCCGGCCAAGGACGGCGCCAACGAGTTTATCGAAGTGCGCTTCGCCAAGTCGATTATCGCGCAGCAAGTAACGGTAATTGAGAGCTTTAACCCCGGCTCGGTTACCAAGATTGAGCTGATTGACATCAAGGGCGAGCACCACGAGGTGTACACCAACAAGAACCCTGGCCCGCTGCCCGAGGCCTACCGCACGCTGCAAGCCAAGTTCAAGCCCGAGAAGTACCGCACCATCGGCGTGCGCGTGACCATGAACACGGCCAAGGTGGAAGGCGTGAACCAGATTGACGCCATCGGCATCGCCAACGTGGACGTGCAGATGGTGAAGCAGGACTTCAAGAACCCGACCAAAACCGACGTCGAAACCGTGCAGATGGACTCGACGCTGAAAAACCTGGGGCCGACCGTCAACAGCAAGTACGTTGATACCCACCCGGTTATTTCGCCCGACGGGCGCACCATGTTCTTTGCCCGGCAGTTTCACCCCGGCAACGTGGGCGGCACCCGCGACCCGCAGGACATCTGGTATTCGAAGATAACGAGCGGTAAAAACCAGACCTGGGGCCCAGCCAAAAACCTGGGCACCCCGCCCAACGGCCCCGAGGACCCCAACGGCCTGGCCTCGGTATCGGCCAACGGGCAGGTGGCGCTGCTGCTCGGCGTGTACGTCGATGGCTTCATGGAGCCCAAGGGCTTCAGCCTGAGCCGGCGCTCGCCGGGCGGCTGGAGCGTGCCGCAGAAGGTGCCGATTGACAACTATCGCAACGACGACAAGGAGCACCTCGACGGCTTTATGGCCACTTCGGGCAAGGCCCTACTGATGGCCGTGGAGCGCCCCGACGGCCAGGGCGGCCAGGATATCTTCGTGAGCTTTCCGAAGCCCGTGCCGGTGGGCGAGCAGCCTGACCCCAAGCGCGTTACGCAGTGGAGCAAGCCCATCAGCCTGGGCCCCAATATCAACACGCCGGGCGCCGACTTTGCGCCCTTCCTGGCCTCGGACGACAAGACGTTGTACTTCGCCTCGGACGGGCACGGCGGGTACGGCAAGAGCGATATTTTTTACTCGAAGCGCCTCGACAGCACCTGGACCAAGTGGAGCGTGCCCCGCAACCTGGGCCCGGTGGTGAACTCGCCCGATTTTGACGCCTACTACACTGTATCGGCGGCCGGCGACAACGCCTACCTCGTGTCGGACCGCAACGGTACCGACGGCTCGAAGGACATTTTCCGTATTGCGCTGGCCCCCGCCTTCAAGCCCGAGGTGGTGACGCTGGTGCAGGGCAAGGTGCTCGATGCCACGACCAAGAAGCCCATCCGGGCCATCATTCACTACGAAAACCTGGTGACAGGTGAGGAAATCGGCGTGGCCGAGTCGTCGCCGGTCGATGGCTCCTACACCATCGTGCTGCCTGCGGGCGTGCAGTACGGCTACCGTGCCGAGGCCGTGGACTACATCGCCGAAAACGCTAGCCTCGATGCTACGGTGGCCGACAAGTACTCGGAGAAAAATCAGGACCTATTCCTGGTGCCCTTCAAGGTGGGCCAGAAGGTGAAGCTCAACAACATCTTCTTCCCGCAGAGCAAGTACATCCTGCAACCCAGTTCCTTCCCCGAGTTGCAACGCTTGGTACGCATCCTGCGCGACTACCCGACGCTGGAAATTCTCATCGGCGGCCACACCGACAACCAGGGTGACCCGGCCCTGAACGTGAAGCTGAGCGAAGACCGCGTGGAAGCCGTGAAAAAATACCTCGTGAGCAAAGGTATCGATGGCAAGCGCCTGGCCACCAAAGGCTTTGGCGGCACCGAGCCCATTGCCAACAACGACCAGGAAGAAACCCGCCGCTTCAACCGCCGGGTAGAATTCACGATTACCAAGAAGTAAGCAGTTAGCCTACTGACCGGCTTTGCCTGCCGCTGTTTGTCATGCTCAATCTAGCGTCCGCCTGCGAAGCATCTTATCAGGTTCGCGTCGTTAGAATTTTTTCTTCAGCGTTTCGTTCTCTCCCGACAAGATGCTTCGCAGGCGGACACCAGATTGAGCATGACATACGATTTTAGGCCCCGACGCTGCTCGCTTGGCTTGCTGGGGCTAGCCCTGCTGGCCGCTGGCTCGGCGCGGGCGCAGGACGTGTATTTTTCCCAGGCCTACGCCAACCGCCAGGCCGACAACCCGGCCTGGGCCGGCGTGGTCGATGACTACAGCGCCACGCTTAGCTACCGCAACCAGTTTCCGCAGCTGGCCGGCGCCTTCGAAACCGTGCAGCTGGCCGCCGACTGGCGCCTGCCCAAGCCCGGCCTGCACCACGCGCTGGGCCTGCTCCTGAACCAGGACCGCGCCGGGGCGGTGGGTTACACCCGCTTCGGGGCCACGGCGCAGTACGCCTACCACACCCGCCTCACCCGCACGCTGGCGCTGAGTGGCGGCGCGCAGCTGGGCTACGGCCGCCAGCGCGTGGGCTACGACAACTTCACCTTCGGCGACCAGTATGGGGCCGATGGCACTTACACCGGTGCCACGGGCGAGAGCCTGGCGGGTTTTCCGCCCGTCAATTACCTCACCGTGGGCGTGGGCGGCGTGCTCTACGCCGAGGAGTTTTGGGTAAGCCTGGCGGGCCAGCACCTCAACCGTCCTGACTTAGGCTTCAGCCGGCAGGCGGGCCTGCCGCTGCGCATTTCCGTCAATGGCGGCTACAAGCTTTTCTTGCAAAAGCCGGCCGGCGCGGGCAAGGGCGAGCAGCGCGAAATCAGCCTCACCCCCACCCTGGGCTACACCCGGCAGGGCGGCTCGCAGCGCTCGGAGGCGGGCCTTTATTTTTTGGCCGACCCCGTAACGGTGGGCGCCGTTTATCGTAACCTGGCTAGCCCGGCTCTGGGCACGCAGCATGTGGTGGCCCTGGTGGCCGGCGTGGCCTTTGGCGACCTACGCCTGGGCTACGCCTACGACGTGGGTGTGAGCCAATTAGCCAGCGACCTGGGCGGGGCGCATGAAATAACTTTAACCCTGCGCGCGTTTGACAAAGTAGAAAGCGCATTTCGCCGGCTGAAAAGACGGAATTATCCAAAAGCCCCTTGCCCCGCCTTCTGATTCTTTGTAATATTGCAACCAAATTGCTCGTCATAATTTATTAGCTCCCTCGACAGATTTTTTTGTTATGAAAATTACCAACTATTTGAGCCTCGTAGCGGCCAGCTCGCTTGCCCTGGCAAGCTGCGGCCACAAGGGGGCCCCCACGGCCACCAACCCCGGCAAGGAGTCCTCCACCACCGGCATCGAGTACAATACCGATGAAGGCATGAAGGTGACGGATTTCAAGAAAATCCCGACCGGGCCGGGCCTCGTCTACATCGAGGGCGGACGCACGGTGCTGGGCTCGCAGGAGGAAGACGTGACCAACAACCACGACAACCTGGAGCGTACGGTGACTATCGCCTCGTTCTTCATGGACGAAGCCGAGGTGGCCAACATCCACTGGCTTGAGTACCTGCACTTTATCCGCAAGGATTCGTCGGAGGAGAAGTACAAGGCCGCCCTGCCCGACACCACGGTATGGGCTCGCGACCTGTCGTTCAACGACCCCTACGTAACCTACTACCTGCGCTACCCCGGCTTCCGCTATTTCCCGGTAGTGGGCGTGAACTGGCTGCAAGCCGATAGCTACTGCGCCTGGCGCACGGCCAAGGTGAATGAAAACCTGGCCAAAGGCGGTGGCGGCAGCAAGAAAGGCGGCGGCCTGTTTGGTAAGAAAAAGAAGAAAGGCGACACTGGTACCTCGGCCGAAGGCGGGGCTACCGCCGCCAGCGCCGGCGCCCTGGCCGACGGCAAGGGTGGTGCCTCCATCGAAAACGGCAACTCGCTACCCAACTACCGCCTCCCCACCGAGGCCGAGTGGGAATATGCTGCCCAGGCCCTCGTAGGCACCCAGGAAGTGGGCAACGAGAACCAGGAGGAGAAGCGCATTTACCCCTGGGACGGCCGCTCGACCCGCAACCCGTATGGCAAAGGCCAGGGCCAGTTCCTGGCTAACTTCAAGCGCGGCCGTGGCGACTACGCCGGCATCGCGGGCAGCCTGAACGACGGCGCCATGATTACGGAGTACGTATATGCCTATCCGCCTAACGATTACGGCCTCTACAACATGGCTGGCAACGTGAACGAGTGGGTGCAGGACGTATACCGCCCGCTCTCGTTCCAGGATGTGGAGGACCTCAACCCCTTCCGCCGCAACGGCGTGGGTGACGATGCCAAAAACTACGATACCAAAGGCTACCAGAGCATGGTGAACGACCACGTGCGCGTTTACAAAGGCGGCTCGTGGCGCGATGTGGCCTACTACCTCTCGCCCGGCACCCGCCGCTTCATGGCAGAGGATTCGGCTACCTCGACCATCGGCTTCCGCTGCGCGATGATTAACGCCGGCACGAACAAATAACCGCAGATTCAAACGGATTGCGCGGCTACGTAGCTTCGCTACTGCCTACGTAGCCGGGATGCAATTACGAAAAAAGGCCGCCCAAATGGACGGCCTTTTTTCATTGCCATTCACCAGCCTCGACTAACCAACTTCAGCCCCCACGCCCAGCCAGCTACCGCAGGTGGCGTATCCGCGCAATCCGTTAAATCCGTTTGAATCTGCGGTCTAGCAGGCGATGGTGGCAATGCTCACGGCGCGGGCGCCCGCGGCCAGCAGGGCGGCCCCACAGGCCTCTAGGGTGGCGCCAGTGGTGAGTACGTCATCGACCAACAGCACGTGGTGCCCCAGCACCGCCTGCGGCTCGGCTACTTCAAACACGGTGGCCACGTTTTCCCAGCGCGCGGCGCGGCCCTTGCGGGTTTGGGAGGCTGTGTGCTCGGTGCGGCGCAGGGCCTGGGCGGCGCTGGGGCAGGCCAGCGCGGTGGCTAGCCCCGTTGCGAAGGCCTCGGCCTGGTTGTAGCCCCGGCGCGCCAGCTTGCGGCGGTGCAGCGGCACCGGCACTATCACCTCAAACTCGGGGGCTAGCCCGGCATCGGCCAGCTCGGCGCCGTAGAGCTGACCCAGCGCCTGGCCTATCTGGCTTTGGCCTTGATATTTAAGCTGATGTAGCAGGTGCTGCGTTCGGCCGTGGCGGATAAACCGCAGGTAGCTGAGCGTGTGCTGCACCGGCAGCTTGCCCCAGAAGCGCCGGGCCAGCGGGTTTTCGGCGGGCGGCAGCAGGTGGTAGTCGGTGTAAGGCAGCTCGGCGCGGCAGCCGGTGCATAGGTGCGCCTCGCCGGCCACCAGCGGCTCGCGGCAGGCCAGGCACGGACGCGGGAAAAACAGGGCCGCCAGGTCGGCCAGCAACGGGCGCAGCATCCGGAGGTAATAAGGTGAAACGTGAGGAGGTTATAAGTGAAAAAAACCGCCCGGGCACCCCGCGCGGGCACGATGCCCGGGCGCAGCCCGTTCTTTGCAGGGAAGTTGCCTGGCGGAGCCGGTTTTCTTCGCAGCAATATCGGCACCTAGCCGCATTGCTACCTCATTACTTTCTCACTTTCTCACCCCATCTCTTTCCCGTGTCTCTCACCACCGATTTCAACGACTACCGGCAGCGCATGAATGAGCGCGTGCTATCGTATGATAACAAGGTAATTAAGCGCTTTTTCAACCTCGACACCAATACCTACGCTGCCGGCGCCATCGACGTCAAAACCAAGGAGATGCTGGGCCTAGCCTGCTCGCTGGTGCTGCGTTGCGACGACTGCGTGAAGTACCACCTGGGCAAGTGCCACGAGGAGGGCCTCTCCGACGAGGAGGTATTCGAGGTGTTTTCGATTGCCAACCTCATTGGCGGCAGCATCGTGATTCCGCATTTCCGCCGCGCCGTGGAGTATTGGGAGGTCTTGCGTGCCGAGGCGGCCCTGGCCGGCCCGGGCGGCCACTCATCGGCTAGCCACCCACCCCATGAGCACTAGCAGCCAGGCGCTTAGCGGCGAAAGCGAAGCTGAGTTCAACCAGCGTTGGGACGAGCTGCTGGCCGACCTTACGGAGCGCTTTGGCCGCCGGCCCGACCTCAACGCCCTGCTGCTGCTCATTGGCGTGCAGGAGCTGGGCCAGGGTGTGGCCGACTTTACGAAGGAGCAAAAGCAGGACCTGATGCACATCGCCACCTGTAAGCTCTTCAGCCTCAGCGGCCACTACGCCCTGGAGCGGGTAGACGAGGAGGGCTGGCCGCACTACCAGCTGCTGCACCCGGTGCCCTTCGCCAACCTCAAGGAGCAGGAACGCATGCTGAAGTGGCACATGCTGGAATACTTTGACACGCTCGATGACGAGCAGTAAACCAAGAGGTTAGCTTTTGAAAATCGTTTCGTATAATTTAAACGGGCTGCGCTCGGCCCTGAGCAAGGGGCTGCTCGACTGGGTAGCCGCCACTGCGCCCGACGTGCTGTGCGTGCAGGAAATAAAGGCTGGCACCGCCGCGCTCGACGTGAGCGGGCTGGCCGCGCTGGGCTACCGCGCCTACCTGCACCCCGCCCTGAAGCCGGGCTACAGCGGCGTGGCTACCTTCAGCCGCATCGAGCCGCTGGCGGTGGTAACGGGCTGCGGCGAAAGCCTTTACGATGAGGAAGGCCGGGTGCTGCGGCTTGATTTTGAAGGTGTGTCGGTACTGAATACCTACATGCCCTCGGGCACGAGCGGGCCGGCGCGGCAGGCGTTTAAGGTGGCGTGGCTGCACTGGTTCCGGGCCTACGTGGCGGGGCTGCGGCAGGATGCCACGGTGCCGCCGCTCGTTATTGGCGGCGATTTCAACTGCTGCCAGACGCCCATCGACCTGCACAACCCCAAGGCCAACCAGCAAAGCCCCGGCTACACGCCCGAGGAACGCCAGTGGTTCAAGGACTTACTAGCCGATGGCTACACCGACTCCTTCCGGCAGCTGCACCCCGAAGCGCCCGGCCACTACTCGTGGTGGAGCTACCGGGCGGGCTCGCGGGCCCGCAACGTGGGCTGGCGCCTCGACCACCTGCTACTCGACCAGCGCCTGCTGCCGCGCCTGCGCGGGGCCGGCCTCTGGCCCGATGCCGTGCACTCGGACCACTGCCCAGCCTGGGTTGAGCTGACTAATTGATTCTTTGAAAAATGCAAAATATAAAAACACCCCCCGGCAGCAGCGCCGAGGGGTGTTTTTTGATACTGGGCAAGAGCCCCGCCAGCGACTTTTAATTAGCCACTTGCAGGCGCTGGGCGCCTAGCTGCTGGCCGGCAGCATTGCGCAGCACCACGTGGTAGATGCCAGTTGCCAGCCCGGCCGTGTTGAGGACGGGCGAAGCGGCTGCGCCCTCGCTGCCCACCACGCGGCGGCTCAGCAGCTGGCCCATGGCCGTGTAGAGCTCCAGCGAGTAGCCAGCGCTGAGGTCGGTGCTGGTGGCCAGGGTTACGAGGGGCGTGCTGGCCAGGGCGGGGTTAGGATACAGCGTGAGGCCCGCCGGCGTGGGGCCCGCTACCAGCACTACCACGCCCGAGAAGTGCACCTGGCCGTCGACATCGAGCTGACGCAAGCGGTAGTACAGGGTACCGCGCTGGGTGGCGGCCTCGTTGTCAGCCAGCGAATAGCTACGGGTGATGGTAGTGGTGCCCGCGGCGGCCACCTGCCCGACGGCCACGAAGCCCGCAGCTGGGTTGGTGGCGCGCTCTACCACAAAAAGGGCGCTGTTTTGCTCGCTGGCGGTGGCCCAGCTTAGCAGGGCCGCCCCTGAGCCCGCCGCGCGGCGCACAGCAAAGCTGATGAGCGACACGGGCAGCGGCCCGCGCGGCGGCGCAATGTTGAAGGAGCCGTTCGAGTTATCGGTAAAGGCGTAGTAGACGTTGGTATTGCTCAACACGTTGAGGACGCCCCCAATCTGTACCCCTACTTTCGCAAAATCTTTCGTCGTGTTGAAGCTCACCGTCTGGCGGCCATCGGGTAGCAGGTTCAGGGCGAGCAGCGACGAGCCGGTGGCCGTTTCGAGCACGTTGCCATTAGTATCGTAGGTGATGAGTGTGACGCCGCTCAGGGCGCTTACATCAAGCGGGGTGCTGTTGCCGAGCACCATCCCGGCGCGGTTGCCGGCGCTGCCGGTGCCGTTCAGGTCGAGGCGCAGGGTGGTGTAGCTAGCCACGCCGACGGCTGAATTAACGGTCGCGTACGAATTGGGGCTGCCAGCGGCATTATCCGGCGCCGTTACCCCGCAGCTTACGCAAGCCACCCCGCTGGTAGAAGCAGTGGCGTGCCCGCCAGGGCTGGAAAAGCTGGAAATAACCTGCGGGGGCGTGAGTGAGGACAACCCTACCCCGTAGTAGAGGCGCAGGTTGTCGAGGGCCGCCGCGGCGTCGGTGCGCTCAATCGAGACGGAGGCGAAGGGCTTGCTGGCCTGGAAGCTGACCAGCGACTGGTTATCGGGCAGCACGCTCAGGCTCAGCAGCGACGAAGCTGAGCTGGCTTCCAGAAAATTACCGTCCTTATCGTAGGTTTTCAGTACTAGTGAACTCAGGATACCGGCGTCCAGCAAATTATTTGCCTGCCCGATAACGAAGCCCGCCCGGTACGTGCCGGGGGCCGTGCCGCTCAGTGCCACTTTCAGTTGGGGCGCGCAGTTAACCGAAAGCAGGCTATTGAACGTGGCATAGTTGGTAGAATCCTTATCGACCGCGCTGCCGGGGTTGCCTACTTTATCGGGGCAGGCGCCGCCTACACTGTACGGAAGGGCTGTGCCCTTGGCATTGGAGGTAAGCCCCGTTATCTGGGCCGAGGGGTTTGTCCCAATGCCGTAAGCGTAGCGGATATCGAACGAGGCGCCCAGGCTCGTCGCCGAGCCAAATACTACCTCCACCTGGTCGAAGTCGGCCGTCGAGATTAACTCTACCTGCATCGGCGCGCCGTTACTGCCGAGCAGTTGCGCCCGCGCCGCACTGGCAGTCACGGTCTTCGAGTCGCGCGGCGTAGTGCCCGAGCCCAAGTACGTGTTGATGGTAATGGTTGGGAAGGTACTCAGGGCCAGCAGTGCGGCATTGGCCGACAGCAGCACCCCACCCCGGTAGCCCGCCAGCGCCGTACCATTGAGCTGGTAGCGCACCCGCGTCGAGCCAGCCAGAGGCAGGCTGGCGCTAGCGGTTATCGTTACGCTCCCAGCCGGCGTGGTGACGCTGGTGCTCACACCGGTACAAGTGCCGGCTATACAGCCGTAGGTAGGGGAGGCACTGACTGGGGCCCCGGTCGAATAGTAGGCCGCGGCATTGGCCCCGGCAGCTAGCAGTAACAGCCCAAGTAGTACAACAGCTGCGCTTAAGCGCTTGGTGGTCCCTACGGCTGAGTAAACGAGTGTAACTATTTTAAGAGGCGACATAGCATTGAAGCGTAAGGTTTTACCACGCCTTATCTCTGCCAACTAGACTGCCAATTTTGTAAGTGCTTGTTTAACAACTAAATTTTATAAAGCCTATTCATCGAACTTTTCTCAAAAGAAAAGGTATTTTATAAAAACAAGACGAGCGCTACCCTATCAGCTTAATACTAAGCAGGTTTGTAAAATCATTCTTTAAATAATACCACGTTCAGCAAAAATCTATGTCCCTCTTGTTTCCTAAGCTCCGCAGTGAGAAGTTACAGCTACTTTCTGTCCAGTAGGTCTGGCAAGCGCTCCCTACCTCCTCATGAAAACAGCTGATTACTATCACATTTGGCTAATTGGCCCCGATAGCCACTACATTACCCGGCTCTGCCACCGGCTCAGTCTCAACCCTGACCACCTGGTGCGGCGCTTTGCTACGATAGCGCTGGCCCTGGCACAGCGCTCGACCGCTACGGCCCTGCCCAACGCCCTGGTTTTGGACAGCGACGGCCAGGAGGGCCTGCCCCGGCGCCTGGTGCGCAAGCTGCGCGAGCGCCTGCCCACCGCCCATTTCTTTGTGCTGGCCAGCGAAGCCGATGCCGACACCAAGGCCGACTTACTGGCTCAGGGCATCAGCGAGTACATCGTAAAGGACCTGCAAAGCCCCGAGCGGCTGTGGCAGGCGCTGGCGGCGGCGCGGCAGCCGGCGGCGGTAGCCCCGGCCCCCGCTACGCCCGAGGCCCCGGCCCAGATGCTGCTGGGGCAGCACCCCAGCATGCAGCAGGTGCGCGAGCTCATTGCCAAGGCCGCCCGCACCACTATTACGGTATCGGTGAGTGGCGAAACGGGCACGGGCAAGGAACTGGTAGCGCAGGCCATTCATGCGCAATCGGGGCGGGCGGGGCAGCCGTTTGTGGCCCTCAATATGGCCGCTATTCCGCGCGAGCTGCTGGAAAGCGAGCTGTTTGGGCACGAGAAGGGCGCTTTCACGGGCGCGGCGACCCGGCGCATTGGCCGCTTTGAGGAGGCCAGCGGCGGCACGCTCTTCCTGGATGAGGTGGCCGACTTGGAACTAATGCTGCAAGCCAAGCTGCTGCGGGTGCTGCAAGAGCGCGCCGTGACGCGGCTCGGCGGCTCGCAGCAGGTGCCCTTCGATGTGCGGCTGGTAGTGGCCACCCACCGCAACCTGGCCGCCGAGGTCGAGGCCGGGCGCTTTCGCGAAGACCTGTACTACCGGCTGCTGGGCCTACCCATTGAATTGCCGCCGCTGCGCCAGCGCGGCCACGATATTTTGCTGCTGGCCGAGGCCTTCGCGCACGCGTTCAGCCAACTCAACAAGCTGCCCGCGCGCGCCTTCAGCGAGGCGGCGCGCAAGCGGCTGCTGGGCCACTCGTTTCCGGGCAATGTGCGCGAACTCAAGGCCGTGGTAGAGCTGGCCGCTGTGCTGGCCGACGGCCCGCAGATAGAAGCCAGCGACATCCCGTTTCGAACGGCGCCGGCCTTGCGCCCCGCCGAGCCTACAACGGCGGTTACAACCCTGGTTTTTCCATCGCTGCGCGAGCAAACGCTGGCCATTATGCAGGCCAGCCTCACGGCCCATAACGGCGACGTAGTAGCCGCCGCCAACCGCCTGCGCGTGGGCCGCTCCACGCTCTACCGGCTCATTCAGAGCGGGCATTTGCAGCTGCCCTAGCGCTGCCTCCAAAAATGCCCGAATTTTAGTGTAACCCTGCGCTTGCCGAATAGGTTAAACAGGACAGAGCACCTGGCTGGCAGCCAGGTATTTTTAACCTTCACTTGTCTTTTCCTGTACAGTTATGTGGTACCTGTTTTTTGCCCTCATCGCGGCTACGGCCATCCTGGCCCTCGACACTGCTCGCCGCGTACGTAACATGGTGAGCCCCGCCCCGGTGGGCCGCTAGCCCCCGGCTGTGCGTAGCCTAGATATAGAAAAAGCAGCCGCTAGGCTGCTTTTTCTATTGTATGCTTTTAAGTGTGCCCGCTAGCCAGCCCTAGCGAATGACGAGCTTGCAAAGCTGACTAGAGTTATCGGCCTCCAGCTTCACATAGTACAAGCCGTTGGCAAAACGACTCAAGTCAAGCGTCTTGGTATAGCGCTCATTCAGCTCGGTCAGCGTTTCGTGGTACATCACCGTGCCGATAACGTTAAGCACGCTCACTTCTACCCGGCGGCCTTCGAGGCCGCTGATGGTGAGGTGCACGATGCCGGTGCTGGGGTTAGGATAAACGACCAGCGTTTTATCGTCGAGCGCGGGGCGAATGATAGTTTGATGAGCACCTTGAGCAGCAGTAGCTTTGGCCGGCGCCGCGCTGCTCGCGCAGAGCCCGAAGCTGGCTAGCCAGAGTAATCCAAATAGTAAGGGTTGTTTCATAATCTAGTCAACCAGAACACAGTAGCCGGGCAGGATGAAAGTTAACGACGAATACCGGTTTTGGTTTCGCAAAAGTACGACGCCCAGCGTATTACTATCCATTTAATTATCCAAAGCGAGGTTTTTGCCCGTCAAACGATTGTCTTTCCCCGATACAATTTCGGCGCCGGCCCTGGTGCTGGGCGGCGGCCTAGCAGGCCTGGCGGTGGCCCTCGACCTGGCCGGACGCGGCCACCGCGTGGTGGTGGTAGAGCGGCGGCGCTACCCTTTTCACCGGGTGTGCGGCGAGTACGTGAGCAACGAGGTGCTGCCTTACCTGCGCCGGCTGGGGGCCGACCCAGTGGCGCTGGCGCCGGCGGCCATCGGGCAGTTTCGGCTGTCGTCGCCGGCCGGGCGCCTGCTGGCCAGCTCCCTCGACCTGGGCGGCTTCGGGGTGAGCCGCTACGCGCTCGACGACTTTCTCTACCAGCGGGCCCTGGCGGCGGGCGTCGAATTCGAGTTTGCCACCGTGGCCGACGTGGCCTTTGACGCCGCGGCCGACCAGCACCGGGTGGCCCTGGCCGATGGCCGCCAGCTCACCGCCAGCCTCGTGCTGGGCACCTACGGCAAGCGCAGTGCCCTCGACCGGCAGCTGGGCCGCCCGTTTTTTGGCCAGCGCTCGCCCTACCTCGGGGTAAAGCACCACCTGCGGCTACCCGGCTTTGCGCGCGACGTAATTGAGCTGCATAATTTTCGGGATGGCTACGCGGGTATTTCGGCTATTGAAGAAGACAAGCTGTGCTTCTGCTACCTCACTACCCGCGCCAACCTCAAGGTGGGCGGCGGCACCATCGCGGCCCTCGAAGCCGGGGTGCTGGCCCGCAACCCGCGCCTGGCCGACATTCTCACCCATGCCGAGCGCCTCTACGCCCAGCCCGAGGTTATCAACGAAATTTCCTTCGCCCCCAAGCGGCCCGTGGAGCAGCACCTGCTGATGGTGGGCGACGCGGCCGGCCTCATCACGCCGCTCTGCGGCAATGGCATGGCTATGGCCCTGCACGGCGCCGCACTGGCCGCCCCGCTGGCCAGCCAATTCTTACGCGGCGAGCTGCCCCGCCCGGCCTTGGAGGCCACCTACGCCCGGGCCTGGCAGGGGCAGTTTGGTACGCGGCTGCGCGTGGGGCGGGCGGTGCAGAGCGTGTTTGGCGGGCCGGTGCTGAGCGAGTTGGTAGTGAGCGGCCTGCGCCACTGGCCGGGCGCCGTGCGCGCCCTCATGCGCCGCACCCACGGCCAACCGTTTGCGTAAACTTAACTCGGTGGGAACCCGTAGAATGGCTATCGGCCGCTAGCCCTCTGGGTTACGGGCGGCCTTCACGCCCTAGTCTTTTCCTCATGAAACTTACCCGTCTTTTCCTGTTCGCTGCCGCCGTGTGCTGCACCCAGGCCGCTTTTGCCCAAACCGGCACCCAATCGACCGCTAACATGCAGTCGGCCAGCAGCACCAACACCGGCACCCAGACCAGCAGCCCCACCACCACGGGCATGAGCGGCGACAACATGGTAACGCCCCCCGCCCAAACCCGCCGCAGCATGGCCGAAGACCAGATGGCCGCTAGCCGCCGCAACGCGGGTACCATGACCAAAACGGAGAAAACCAAAATGCACAGAGGCAAGATGAAGACCAAGATGTAAGGTCCTTCTTCTTATCGTAGCTTGCAAGAAGCCAATCAGCCAATCCGGCTGATTGGCTTCTTGCGTAAAACCCCTGCCTACCCTAGCCCGTTTGGGACGTACCTCCGGCTTCCCCGCTTCTCCCAATGCCCAGCTACCTGGGTGCCATCGGCACCGCCACCCCTACCCACCGCCTCGCCCAGCCCGTTATTGCCGATTTTATGGCCGGGGCGCTGGAGCTAGACGCGGCCGGCCGGCGCAAGCTGCACGCCCTGTACCGGGTGTCGGGCATCGGGCACCGCCACTCGGTGCTGGCCGACTACGGCCGGGCCAATGGCGACTACGACTTCTTTCCGAACACGCCCGGGCTGGAGCCCTTCCCAGCGGTGAGCCAGCGCATGGCCGCCTACCGCCGCGAGGCCCTGCCACTAGCCCTGGCCGCCGCACATAGCACGCTGGCCCAGGCGCCGGGCGTTGAGGCCGCCAGCCTCACGCACCTTATCACCGTGAGCTGCACGGGCATGTACGCGCCGGGCCTCGATATCGAACTGGTGGCGGCGCTGGGCCTGGCGGCCTCGGTGCGCCGCACCTGCGTCAATTTTATGGGCTGCTACGCGGCCGTAAATGCCCTGCGCCTGGCCGATGGCATGGTGCGCGCCGACCCCGCCGCTAGGGTGCTCGTGGTGAGCGTGGAGCTATGCACCCTGCACTTTCAAAAAAGCCACGACGCCGACCACCTCGTGAGCAACGCGCTGTTTGGCGACGGCGCGGCGGCCTGCCTGGTGCTGGGCCAGCCGCTGCCCGGCCCGGCGCCCAGCCTGGCGCTGCGGGCCTTCCACTGCGGGCTGGCCCCCGAGGGCGTGCGCGACATGGCCTGGCACATCGGCGACTTCGGCTTCGAGATGACGCTTTCGGGCTACGTGCCGGCGCTCATCGAGCGCGGCATCGGGCAGCTCACGACTGATTTGCTGCGTGACTTACCCGTACGCCGCGAGGATATCCGGCACTTTGCGCTGCACCCCGGCGGGCGCAAAATATTGGAAGCCATCGAGCAGGCGCTGGGCCTGAGCAAGAACGACAACCGCTACGCCTACCAGGTGCTGCGCGACTATGGCAACATGTCGTCGGCCACCGTGCTGTTTGTGCTGCGCGAGCTATTGGCCGCCGCCGGCCCCACCGACGCCGGCGCGCCGGTGCTAAGCTGCGCCTTCGGGCCGGGCCTCACGATGGAGGCCATGCTGCTGGAAATTTGCGGCTAATCGACTTTTACGTGTTGTGAACGGTCGCTTGCAACGCGTACATGCCACGCACAGGGTAGCTTTTCGAGCACTAGCAACCTGCTAGAGCTTTATTTTCAACTCATTGACGAATAATTGCTGGCGGTCAAACGCGGTCTGAAACTGCTGCGCAAGAAAGTCCTTGGAGTAAGCTACCATGCCACTGTAGCGCTCCTGCCCATTTACCACCACGTGAATAGGCTGGGTAAGGTCCACCATTACGGGAGAAATATAGAGCGTTACTTCATCCACGAGCGACGTTTCCACCGTGTAGGTATTATTGAAGCAGGAAGCCTGCACTTGGCCCGTTGCCTCGCCGTAGCGGTAGCGACTCGGTTCGCCGGCCATGTTAAAAACCCAGATGCTGTCAGTTTGGTGGGTTTTTGCAGGCTTTTTCGTAGTAGACACGGCAACCTGTAGCCAATCCAGGCCCGTTAAGTCACTGCCGTTAAATCCCCGCGCATAGGTCAGTCGCGAAGGGAAGGGATTGCGGCTCGTGCTGCGCAAATGCTGAAAAAAAGGTGGCAGCACAAGCCCTTGGTAGGGGGCATAGTAGTGCTTGCGGCCGGGTACTAGCCGCACCTGCCAGTCTGCGCCAAAACGCCGTGCTTGCTCTGCGTACGCGAGCACGCTTTTCGGACTAATAGCCTCATCGGCCTGCCCGATAAAGGCGACTAATGGGCGGGCCCGTAGCGTTGGAAATTCCGGCCGGCTCGCTAGCCCCCCGTTAATGACATAAAAGCTGGCAAACGCGGAGGGCATCAGGCTCGCCACATTAAACACGGTTTTCCCCCCATCTGAGAAGCCACTCAGGTAGACGTGGTCGTCGTCTACGTTAAATAAGCGCTTGGTTTGGGCCACCATGCGCTGCAAGTGCCTGTAGCCATAATTGCCATAAATAGCTAAGTCTTGTCGCAGGCAGGGAAAAATCTCGATGATATTTTGCTCGTCCAGGTAGCGAAAAGTGGGGTTGTCTACTACAATTTCCTTCGCGTAGTCGGTCGGCAGCTCCTTGCGGTTCAACCAGCCACCTTTGTAGTACACGAGCAGCTTTGTGGGTCGTTGGTAGTCGTAGTTTTTTGGAATATAAACCAAGTAGGGCACGGTATGCGTGGAGTCTACTTTGACCTCGTACCGACAGATGACCCCCGTTTGCCGGGGCTTCGGATACGTGTTCCACGCTCGCAGCAATGCGTACAAGCTGTCGCCACTAATGCGCTCATCTTGCCGCCAAGCATTAAGCGCTCCGAGCGCGGGGGTTGCCAACCCGTAGTGCGCCGGCTGAAGCTGCCTCAAAAATGCTTCCGTAGTGCTGGTTTGCGCCAGCTTCACCCAGCGCGCTACTTGCGCGACTCCTTGGTCAGGCCTCAGAAATACGCAGCTTAGCAGGAGCCACCAGAAGCGAAGCCGGGCGAAGAGAAAACACATAGTATGCTGAGAAAAAGGCTTTTCAGGGCGAGTACCGAGCGCAGGCAGCGTTTGCTACAAGACACTGAATAAAAATTCTAGCCCACAAGTAGCAACTAATTATCTTCATACGGGGGCATTACGCTCCCACCCCCAATACACTGCTAAGGCTACGGGCACTTCAAGCGGTAGCCGGCAAGCAAGAGTATATAAAGCATCTAGCAGTGGCCTACGCAATTAAGTGACCGCGATAAAATGCCACGTTAGCCATCAACCCAGCTTTTCGGCTTCGGCATAAATAACCATCTGCCACCGAAACGCCCAGCACCAGCGCAACTCGTAGTTGCTAATACCCGCCGCGGCCAGCAGCCGCACCCAGTCTTGGCGCGAAAAGGCGCGGGCCACCGACAACGGCGCGTCGTGCTGCACCAAGCGCGAGCCGCCCAGCAGTTTAGTCAGGTACTTGATGCTGTAGTAGGCCAGCGGGTGGCGGTGCAGGTCGTTGATAACCACGGCCAGGCCCGCCTGCCGGTGCCAGCCGCGCAGCAGGCTCACCAACTCGGCATCGGTGAAATGGTGGCAGAAGAGGCTGGCCGTGAGCACGTCGTAGGGCCGGGCGGCAAACTCGGGCGCAAAAATATCGAGCTGCCGGTAGCTGATTTCGGGGTACGCCTGGCTTTTAGCGGCGGCGTAGGCCAGCATGAAGTCGTTGGCGTCGATGCCCTCGGCGGCCAGGGGCACGCCGTGGCGCCGGGCCCAGCGGGCCACATGGCGCAGGGTGTCGCCGCCGCCGCTGCCCAGGTCGGCCAGGCGCAGCGGGCGCCCGGCGGGGAAGCGCGGCCGCAGCCGGGCCAGGGCCCCCAGCACCGGCCGGTAGCCCCCTAGCCAGGTGTTGATGGTTTCGAGCTCGTCGAGGTTCCGGCGCAGCTCGTCGGTGGCCAGGGTCAGGTCGTCCATCAGCTCGGGGGTGGTGGCGCGGGCGGTCAGGTTCATAAAAGCAAAGGTGGCCACGGCCCGGCCATTTTACGTACTGGAACTAAACCTGTAAATAATAGCAGATTATCGAGAATATTCACTAAATTTGGCAGCGTTAGCTCGCGCTTTTTTGACTATGCCTACACTTGTACGCCTGGGCAGCCTACTGGGGGTAGTGTTGCTTACCGCCGCCCGCCCCGCCCCCACCGCAGTTTCGTTCGGCTACCCCGACGGCGTGGCCGTCGATGCGGCCGGCGTGGTATACGTGGTTGATACCGACAACGCGGTGGTGGATAAAATAAGCCCTGACGGCGAGGTGACGCCCCTACGCACCGGCCCGCTGGCCTACCCCACGGGCGTGGCCGTGGGCCCCGGCGGCACGCTCTACGTAGCCGACGCCGGTAGCCACAGCATCGTCCAAATAAGCCCCACCGGTGAAGTGAGTACCCTGGCGCACGGCAAAGAGCTGGTGTACCCGGCCGCGGTAGCCGTCGATGCCGCCGGCAATGTCTACGTGGCCGATTCGGGCCGCGAACCCGGCACCGGCACCGTGCAGAAAATAAGCCCGCGCGGCGCCCACACCACCCTGGCCAAGGGCCTGAACAAGCCAGCCGGCATCGCCGTGAGCACCCAGGGCACGGTGTACGTGGCCGATACCGACAACAATGCCGTGCGCCAGCTCAGCCCCGACGGGCAGCTGACGGCCCTGGCTACCGACCTCAACCACCCGCGGGGCCTGGCGCTCGACGCCACCGGTGCCGTGCTGGTCGCCAACACGCTCGACAACAACGTGCGCCGCCTCAGCCCCGGCGCGCCGGCCGCGCTGGTGGCGGGAGGCTTTAACTTCCCGGCGGGCCTGGCGGCAGGGCCGGCTGGCACCGTGTACGTGTCGGACACCGGCACCAACTCGGTGCGCAAAATCGGCGCCGATGGGCAAGTATCGGTGCTGGCTGGTGGCCCCGCGCCGGCCGCCCAGCTCCCGCCGGCCGACAGCACAGCCAGCAGCCGCGCAGCGGCGCGGCTCAAATAGCCAACTCCTTACGCCACGTAATCGGCCAGGTAGCTGAAGCGGGGGCGCAGGTGCCCGCCCTCGGCAATAGTGGCGCGGGCCAGTACGCCCGCCACATCGCCACCGAGCAGGGGCGGAAAAAACTGGTCGAGCAGCTGCCGGCCAAAGTCACGGCTGGCATTGCGCGGCAGCTCGCAGGGCAGGTTATCCACGGCCATCAGGGTAATGTTACCGGGGCGCGAGTACGGCGCTTCCAGCCCGCCGGTGGCCGGGTTGTAGTCGAAGGCCGGCGCCTCAATGGTGCTGCTGCGCCGGGTGAGCGGGATGGAGCCGTTCACGTCGCAGGTTACGTCGGCGATGGTATTGATGCGAAAATCCGGTTGGCGCGTGTCGGCCTCCTCAAACAGGCGCGGCGCCGCCGGGTGCCAGTAAGCACAGGCAATGAGCAGGTCGGTAACGGGCAAAAAATTGCTGAACGTGGACTCGTAGGCGGCTGGCTCCTGGTGAAAATTGGCCGTGTCCCACACCCGGCCGTCGCGGCGGCGGTTGTAGTCCGAGCTGCGCAGCTGGGTGTACACCGGCTCGTTGAAATTGAGATACAGGTAGTCGTACACGCTCACCCGCCGGATGCCCATGCGGCCCAGCACCTCCACCGCGCCCTGGGCCACCCGGCCCGAGCCCGTCACGGCTATTTTGATGGGCGGCAGGCGCTTCACCTTGAAAAACTCTTCCTGCATATCCTCCATGTCCACGCATTGCCAGGCCGGCTTCAGTTGGTATAAGCCGTGCTTGCGGCCGTAGGTGAGCAGCCCGTTGTAGGCGCCCACAATGCCGGCCCAATGCCCGAAGGCTACCACGCGCTCGCCGGCCGCGTTGGTCAGCAGCTCGTAGTCGAGGAGCGTGATGTTGTCGCGCAGCACCGTGCGCAGCAGCTCGCGGTTGGCGGGCTGCTTCTTGATGGTGTGCGAGAAAAAGCAGTAGGTTTTGCCGGGCAGCAGCTCAGCCACGGGCACTTCCTTCACACCCAGCAAGAGGTCACAGGCCGCCATGTCGTCACTTACCTCCAGGCCAAGGTCGCGGTATTCCTGGTCCGAGAAGGCGCGGTGGGGGCTGGGCTGCACCCGAAGCCGCAGGCCGGGGTAGGTTTCTTGCAGCTCGACGCATTTTTTGGGGGTGAGGGCCACGCGGCGGTCGGGCGGGGTACGGCCCTCGCGCAAGAGGCCAATAAGGGTGGGAAAAGGCATAAGCAGAACGGGAATGAACTCAAAAGTACACCCCTAGCCGGACCAAACCGGGCGTACCTTTGTTAAGGAAAAAGTTGCTCCCTTCTCCCCTCTCCCAGCCCACGTTTATGTCGTTTAGATTCAAGCCCGCCGACGTGTTTGAAACCCGCCACAACGCTCCCGACCACGCCAGCCAGCAAGCCATGCTAGCCGCCGTGGGCGCCGCCGACCTGGCCCAACTCATCGCCGAAACGGTGCCCGCCGCCATCCGCCTGCCCCAGGCGCTGGCCCTGCCGCCGGCCCTCACCGAGCGCCAGTTTTTGAAGCGTTTCAAGCAGATTGCGGGCCAGAACAAGGTGTATAAGAGCTACATCGGCCTCGGCTACCACGATACCACGCTGCCGCCGGTTATTCAGCGCAACATCCTCGAAAACCCGGGCTGGTACACCGCCTACACGCCCTACCAGGCCGAAATTGCGCAGGGCCGCCTGGAGGCGCTCATCAATTACCAGACGATGGTGATTGACCTCACCGGCCTGCCCATCGCCAACGCCAGCCTGCTCGACGAGGCCACCGCCGCCGCCGAGGCGCTGCACCTGCTGCACTCGCAAACCAAGAAGAAAAACGCCACCAAGTTTTTCGTGTCGGAGCAGGTATTGCCCCAGACCATCGACGTGCTGCGCACCCGCGCCACGCCGCTGGGCATCGAGCTGGTTATCGGCGACCACCGCACGGCCGACCTGAGCGACGAGGCTTTCTTCGGCGTGATGGTGCAGTACCCCGGCGCTAACGGCACGGTGTTCGATTATAAAGAATTTATTGCCAACGCCCAGGCTAATAACCTGTTCGTGGTGATGGCGGCCGACTTGCTGGCCCTCACGCTGCTGACCTCGCCCGGCGAGCTGGGCGCGGATATCTGCGTGGGCTCGTCGCAGCGCTTCGGCGTACCGATGGGCTTTGGCGGGCCGCACGCGGGCTTCTTCTCGTGCAAAGACCAGTTTAAGCGCGTCATTCCGGGCCGCATTATCGGGCAGAGCGTGGACGCGGCCGGCAACAAGGCCTACCGCATGGCGCTGCAAACCCGCGAGCAGCACATTCGCCGCGAAAAAGCAACCTCCAACATCTGCACCGCGCAGGTGCTGCTGAGCGTGCTGGCCGGCATGTTTGCCGTGTACCACGGCCCCAAGGGCATCCGGCAGTTTGCCGTGAACACGCACTTGTTCGCCCAGATTCTGGAAGCCGAACTGAAGGCACTAGGGGTCGAGCAGCTCAACAGCCACTACTTCGACACCCTCAGCCTGCGCCTCGAAAGCCACGAGATGCAGCAGGCGCTGAAGACCGAAGCCGAGGCGGCGGGCATCAACTTCCGCTACTACGAAGACACGCTGGTGGGCATCAGCCTGCACCAGAACGTGGAGTTCGACGACGTGCGCGACATCGTGGACATCTTCGCCAAGGTGCTGGGCAAGGAGGTAGCCACCACGGCCGCCCCCACTGCCGAGGCCGAGCTCACGCTGACCTGGCCCGCGCACCTCCAGCGCACCAGCGAGTACCTCACGCACCCCGTCTTCAACACGCACCACGCTGAGCACGAGCTGCTGCGCTACATGAAGCAGCTCGAAAACAAGGACTTGAGCCTCGCGCACAGCATGATTCCGCTGGGCTCGTGCACCATGAAGCTGAACGCTACCGCGGAGATGATACCCGTGACCTGGCCCGAAATCGGCCAGCTGCACCCCTTCGCCCCGGCCGACCAAACGGTGGGCTACCAGCAAATCATCCGCGACCTGCAAGCCTGGCTCTGCGAGGTAACCGGCTTCGCGGCCGTCAGCCTGCAGCCCAACTCGGGCGCCAATGGTGAGTACGCCGGCCTGCTGGCCATCCGTGGCTACCACCTGAGC
>Ga0160429_1000385_pt1 | contig 45349 bp, 46 predicted proteins | sample SolpanmetagenomR_FD_108199 | JGI IMG/M metagenome (GOLD analysis project Ga0160429, IMG submission 108199) | Solar panel surface microbial communities from Lawrence Berkeley National Laboratory, California, USA - R | ecosystem: Engineered > Built environment > Solar panel > Unclassified ... | reverse complement strand
AGTAGCTGAGAAGCTTGAAAGTACAAACGACTTACTGGTGCGTCTGCCTCACAGCCTCCAGAGTCGTAAGATTGTCCCCCAGCGCGAGTCTCTTCTCCGTACAAGATCACAGCGATAATGTTTTTGGCATAAGAAGCTGCTAGTGGAGCGGTAGGTGTTGTCCAAGGCGAAGAACCGCCACAAAGGACATTCATAACAACGCATCCACCCTCAGAGTAGCCCTTTGATCGTGTCAGCACAAGCTTTTGGCAGAAGCGTGATATCTGCTCACATGCAAGACGATCGGAGTGTTAGGACAAGCAGTAGTGTAGTTCGCGAGTGTTGCCTGAAGAGCACCAACACCTTCATTTACTTCAGTGCGGAATACTGCTTGCACCTGAGCTGCTGTGTGAAAGCGGTTGTAGTTCATAGAGAACGTGCCAGAAGATCCAATCCTGCCAAGGACATTGTTGACAAAGCTCTGTGTAAGACCATAAGTGCCATTTGTGACGTTGGTACCTGGCAAAGCGATGATTTGAATGCCTTGATCATGGCAGACCAAAGGAATCTGGTCTTGAGCGAGACCGAGTGAACTAAGGCTGAGGATGAGAGGGATGATGACGCGTCGGAAAGACATTGCTGCCATTGTGCGTGGCTTGTGTGAAGGTAGTGTTGCAAATTGCGATGATTTGGGGCTTGAGATGAGGACTTGTGTTGATGTCGCGAAAAAGAAGAAAAGAAGAGCCAAAAAGAGAGCTCAGACACCTCATCCTTGGCGTTTCAGTCAGGTGCCAGCTGCCAGCTGCCAGCACGTCGTCGTCAGAATTCGTGGATGGGCTAGAACTGCTGTGAAGGGTACCCTAAGTTTCTTCGGTTACTCACCCCTCCTCTAGGTAATATCCCAGGCTCTTCCTCAAACGATATTTATGATCCAATACATCCGTAAAATTCAGAAGGTCCAAGGGCACTCTTCACAGCGCAACTCTTTGCCATGCCCCACGAATTCTGACGACGACGTGCCCGCATGGCGAAAGAATATTGAGCCTCAGCCTATGCAAGTGTCTATTTCATGGTTTCAAGAGGCATACGAGATTGGCACTCTGTTTCGAGCTCACTGCAGCGGTCATTCGATGCGATGCCACTGCCTGCAGAGTTGCTGCGTTGAGACTACTGCCTACAGAACTCTTCTTTAGACGGAACCCATTCACCCAGAAGCAGATGGAGGAGATGAGGAAAAGGTGGAAGAAATGTGTCGAAATAGACGAACCGACTAACGAAAAAGCTGCACGATGCACTAGAGCCGTTGCTATTGCACGACGGGAGCTGGCGGGTGATTTCTAGATACTACTATCCTAGCGAGCTCAGGCACCTTATATTAGCTACTTGTAACCATTCCCGACTAGTTTAAGTCATAACACTAGAGCTAGAACCTCAACGCGTACAGCATGCCTCAGAACCAACCTTTCATGCCTTCCACATATATTAGTGCTTAGTCTGTTCATTCTAACGCGTACGGCATGCCTCAGAATGAATCTTTCCTGCCGTTAACACGTTAACACCTAGAGTTGCTCAGTTTGCTCACTCCAACGCGTACGGCATGCCTAAGAATCAATCTTTTGTGCCTTCCCCCCATGGAATTGCTCAGTTTGCTCACTCCAATGCGTACGGCATGGCTCAGGATCAATCTTTCGTGCCTTCCACACCTGGAGTTGTTCAGTAGCCGCCTGATGAACGAGTTGCTCGATACGACAGAGCAATTGCTATTACACGGGAGGAAGCAGTTGGTCTTTTCCAGGTACTAGCACCCTAGGATATCCAGGCACCTCACGTCAACCAAACACGATCACTCCCAATCGGTTTAGGTCACAACGCTGGATCTGCCCAAGAATTCGGACATCGACATCTGAACTGGGGTTGGATAATCATTATTCTTTTTTAGTATTCATACTCGTATCCAACCTTTTCTTTCTCACCTCATCTCCTTCAGAATCATCTCCTAGTCCTACTTCCACCAAGTCCATCTAAGTATAAACATTCTGAGGACCCTTAAGACCGAAGCAGTTCGCATAGTAAGTGATAGTAGCACTCCAATCACTGAACATACCCTTAATACCAATCTGCTGAACAAGGACATCCAAGACCTCATAGTACTGTCCATCAGTGTGCATGATATCCGCAACGGTGCTAAAGTAGTACTCTCCTCTCGCCTTGACAGTAGCTAAGGGACCAGATCTCTCAAACGTCCAGGCAATCATGTCAAGACCAGCGTTCTTAGCAGCAATGGCAAAGGGAGTGGGGACTACGCTGTTGTTGTTGGGGCCGCCGATCATGATCAAGTCGGGGATAGCGGGACCGATGATGTTGATACCCATTGCTTTGTATGTGGTAAGGTTTGCGGTGAAAGCGGCGACGTCGGCGGGTGTGTCTGCTTCGATGAGGTAGACGGCCTGCTTGCCGAAGGAGTGGTCGTTCTTGAGCCAGAAGATGATGTCGTCGATGAGGAAGGATTGGGGCCAGACTCGGTCGAAGGAGATGTTCCTGAGGTGAATGTTAGCTCGATATCATGATGACTGGTTGGTGAAAGTCACACGCACTTATTGACGAAAGCGTTGACGAAATCTTGAGCGTATTGCTGTTGGGTGTAGCCGTTGAATGGCATGGGAACTTGAGCAGGAGGTGTCTTGAGCTCAGGGGTGAAGTTTCGCTGAGGTACTGTAATAATTAATGAGAGAATGAACATCCAAAGCCGTTCTTCAGACTTACCCATAGCATCAACCAGGTCGATGTAAGAGTCCAAAGTCATTGGAGTTGCGCAAGTGTCATAAAGCTCTGTTCTCCAGGTCGGGGCAACGCCTAACGATAAAGATGTTAGTGGACTATACTGTGCAATCTGAGGTAGCTCAATACGTACCAAGGTAAGCTTGAGGAGTGCGAGCACTAGCGTTGAAGGCATCCATCTTGCTACATAGTGTCATGTACTCGGCAGTGGTGATATCAGAAGTACAGCATAGAGCGTTTGCCGGAGAAGTGGCATTGGCAGGTGTGAAGGGTACGGTACACTTGGCAGCAAGAGCTGGACGAGTGAGGATATCGGTAGTTGTGTGCAAGTCACAAAGCTAGCAATCGACAGGTTAGTAAATGCACCGTATGCTTCAATTGAGGTCTGGGTGATCTTTCCACTTACACTGTGACGACAAACAAGACCGCGGTCATGTGTGAAGCTGACATCGCACTCAAGGATACCAGCTGAAAGCACGTCAGAATGTGTCTTTCAGCAATATTTTAGCAGATATGACTTACCACCCATCCTTTCACCAGCATGCTCGGACTGAACAGACTCCTCTGGAATCTGGAGATCACCACCTAACAATATGTAAGAAGATGCCATTCGGCAATATCTAGCACCCACAACTCACCACCACGGTGACCAATAGAGAAGCCAGTAACCTCAAAAGGACCATTCGAGCAAGACTGAAGCTTGGTTTTCAAAGCAGAGTCGGTCATATTGTCAACAAGGTAGAAAGGTCTAGGTCCAAGTTGAACATTGAATGGCAGAGCAGAGGCAGAGGGAGTTGCCACTGGAGCAGAAGGACGTCCTGAGAGACTACTGAGAGGGCCATGAGCACCAGGAGGTCCGTGGAAACCTCCAGAACCACCACTAGGCAAGCCTCCAGCACCAGTGGGAGGAGCGTGGCCCCATGGAGCACCAGGGATAGGGGCAGGAGCACCTGAGACGGCAAGAGCGAAGGCGGCAGGGAGGAGAGTGTAAAGCATTTTATCAGTGCGAAATAGTCACAACTTGGATGTCCAAGAAGAGGTATAGAGGGCAGTATGGCCAGTATTATATCGATCTAAGAAGCTACCCACGCTCGAAGAGAGCAGATAATCGAAAAGCACGTGGTGTTCCACTACTGGCTAGCTGCATTATCGCAGCTACAAGGCGTTCTGCACAACGCTTGAGGCAAACATCGCCCAGTGGTTGGTGGACACACGTGCAGAGATAGCAGGCGGGGGGATAAGGTCTCAATGCATGCCAAGGTCGATGAGGGCGCTTTCTTGCAGGAAGCGTACTCTATACATCGGGAAGTGCCATCGTACAGTCCGATGTAAGAGAAGGAAGGAAGGAAAGAAGCAGAATGTTGGGTGCGAGAAGCGGGGTCGAAGTCCTCAGCTGTCTTGGCAGTGACTTGGCATACCAATCGATCACGGCTGGCTTGAACGTGCGCATGCAGGCTGACACTCTGGCTTACGATAAAGGTAGTAACCTGCTTAATCTAGACGAGCTCTAGTCCTGCCTCTGGAAGTATACATGTATTGATGAATAGGTAAAGGAGGTGTGGGCACCACTCACACCTGCACTGAAGGGTGTTTAACATGGTATAGTAGTAAATGAGCTGTAGTACATGATGTAGTAGTCTATACCAAGTGTGTTCTCAGACCAGATGGTCTTTCCTTCAATGTCATGTCCTTCTCTTGCGCAGTCCAAACTCCAACATTCCCATCTCTCCACACCTTTGTTGAAAAGGTCTTTTGCGAAAAGAAAGCATACTCGAAACTCGTCCTACTTCATTCAAATGTAGAACATGACATCCTTGACGTTGGGGTGGATATCAACACCAGAGAAGTTGGGAGTCTTGCCGGAAGCGCCGCTTACGGTAGTCTCAGTCTCAGCATCCTCGTGGGTAGGATCGAACAAATGGCTGAGGTAGGTCCTAGCACGAGCGCAAACAAGGTCGGCATAGTAAGCCGGAGGACATCTACTCACAGCCTTGGTAGCACGTCCAAACAGATAGCACATGTTGTGAGTAAGATCCTCCAGCACGTCAGCAGTGTTGGTGAAACCACTTCCCTTCGGAATGGGGCGACCACGGAAGATCTCGTCGGACACAACAACATAGTGTCCAGGTCGAGCAGTGCCTTGAAGCCCGGTGTGACTTTGCAAGTACCAATCCCAGGTGCGAGCCTGGTATATGTTAGCGATGTAATGGAATAGCGTCGAAGGTAGTGAGCTACTTACCTCAGTGACACCACGATCAACAATAGTACCGTTCTTTGGGTTTCCAGAACGCACGTCAGTGAGATCTGGCTTGTCGGTCGTGGGGTAGAACCTCGTGTGGTGTCGTTTGCCAACAATGATAAAGGTGATTCGAGGCAAGTCCTTCTTGGTCATGTCTGCAGGATAGACCTCCGAGCATGCTTTCTTAAGAGCAGGCACCTCCAGATCGCGCACAAGCCTATACTCGCCCTCCGAAACACCGTCACGATAGACGAGAATGTTCTCGGGAAGCTGCTGGTTGTTGTGCTTACGCCATAAACTCAGGCGAGACTTGAGCAAGTCACCAACATCAGTGATCATCTCCTTGCGGCGCTCCTGAATGGAAAGCTGGGCAGGGAATTGCGACAGGTACTTGTCAATACTGGCGACAATGCCGGCAATACTAGGAGCGGTGTCGGCCGAACCAGGAGAAGGATGGGTAACATCTGTGATTGTAGTTAGTTCTTGACCACGAAAGACATACAAAGAAGCACTCACCAAGACCGACGACCATGGTCTTGCCATCTCCAATAATACCAAGCTTCTTGGGCTCAAGTCTCTGATTGTCGCCTCCAAGCTTGAGATTGAACTTGAGAGCCACGTTGGCGAAGTACTGATGCTGACCTTGGGCTTTCGCAAATTTGTCCCCAATAACACAAACCGTACTGATACCGTGCAAGACATCTCCCGCACATTTGACAGCATTGTAAGTTGGAACTTCCTGCTTACCAAGCACCACCAAGATGATGTCTGCTTTGCTGGATTTGCACCTGGCGATCATGTTCTCGATAGCACCTTTGTCAACTTCCATGCGGTTATCGCGACTTTCACCGATCTGGCGAACCACACGGAGAGCACTATCACCATCGGCGTTGAGGAAGAACGGTGATTCGATGTCAACACCATTGACTTTGAGAGCTTCGTAAAAAGCCATGATGGTAGTCTTGAGTTGTCCCCAGTCTCTCCAAGCAGCTCTACCACCGTTGTCCAACCAGATCGCAGTCCAGCGAATGTTCTTTCTGCCAGATTTGCTAAATTTGATCTCCTTCATATTCCATTGACCATCTCGAGTGCGTGCAAGCTTGTCTCCACGGTATAGGACATTTGGTCCAGCTAGCACACGTCCAGGTACGGTGATCATCTCCCTCGAGGTTAATGAGAGAAGGAAACGACCAAGAGTGCCATGCGCACTGTTCAGCGCGAGGCTATTAATGCCATATTCTGTGATCAGTTCAGCGTTCTGGTGAGGCCTGAGAGCAGCGAAGCCCAGCATGGTAGTGGTTTGTGGACCGGTTAACTTGCTGTGGGCGACTTGTCCCATCTTGATAGTGCAGACGTCTGCGGGTAAATAGGTAGGCTTGCCACGAGTACCAACATTGACACAAGGAAAGTCTTGTGCACAGGTAATTCCGTATTGTCGCTGGAAGTAAGCTGCAACAGTGATCATTTGACCACCACCCTGACCATTGCTGAAGTAAAACTGCACATTGTAGCTGCTTGCGCCATTGCGAGTAACGATAGGCCTTTGGTCGCGAGGCAATTCACCACCATCGCGAGTGGTTGCCAGTCCCAAGATAGTCTTGATCCTTGGAATGACCTGTCCACTCTTATTCTTCTTGGTCGGGAGGTGCGACGTCTCAACCTTGACCCTGCTGAGAAAAGCATTCAACTTGCTAGCACCGTTGCCATTTTCCATGGCGAAATCTCTCACCACCTCGACAAGGGGTCGGTGCGCAATCAAAGCAGCGGACTTGGGCTGGACATTGAGCAAGAGACGTGAGGTAGCTATGCGCACGCTCATAAAGAATCCACGCCAAGCATAAATGGCTCCACGAAGGTCAGTGTATGCAGGCGCAGTATTACCAGTACCAGAAAGACGGTAGTGGCGGTTAGCGCCGATGGAAAGGACATTCACATCAGCCTTGGGAGTGTAACCGAAGACAATGTTCATTGCTTGCACAAAGTCATCCTTTACCTTAAAGATAGCACTTGCTTGAGTAGAAGTCAGGTAGTCAATCATGTCTCCTAAAGAAAAGATACCAGTTTGATCAAGAGTAATGCTGTATTCGATTGCATTCTCCAGAGCCTCATCCTCAAGCTCGAGACGGTATTTGACCTTATCACGAAGCATGTCTTCAGCAAGTTTCTCAGAGGTAATAAGGTGAAGCGAGAAGTCAGAGGCGACCGAGCTGCCGAGAGTAGAAATCTTGCCATCAGAAAGCAGGATTTCAATAACACGTCGAAGTTTTCTGCCTTTCACTTCGGGAGTGACGACGATACTATAGCGGTGAAGAATTGTCTTCAGGCTTAGCGTCAACACAAGGTAGTTAGCCCAGAGAGTGACTACAAGCTGATTAAAAAGGTACGCGGTGGTAGTGGTAATGTTCAGTGACGTGACGAACCTGGCATGCCCTTGGTACCGTATCCAGGTCGAGCAGGTTGACGTTGTGTGAGTGAAAGGTCGTTCATGGATGGAAGTGCCAGAGCTTTCTCGATCGCATTCTCAACCTGAGTAATCTGAGCATCGGGCGGAGGGATATTGCCAGCCTGATAGATGGCAGGGGTCGCGCGGTTGTCGTAGGATTTGCCGATAGAGACACCACCTCCACTAGTCTTGTTCGGTATGGCTGATGGTAAATCTCATCGGACGTCTTCTGATGCTTACCGACCACCTCCTCCTCCGCCACGGCCACGAAAACCTCTACGGTCACCACCTATGAAATTGCCACTAAAGCCGCCTCTGCCACCACCAAAATCGCCTCTGCCACCACGGAAGTCACCACGACCACGACCGGGGCTATCACCTCTTGGTGCATAGCCTCCGCGGTCGCCATCTCCTCTACCGCCACGAGAGAAGCCGCCACGGTCGTTTGATCCGCCACGCGATGAACCACCTCGATCATTGGATCCGCCGCGGGCACCATGACCTCTACCACGTTCTGACATCTTGCAAGATCACAGAGCGACGACGTCTAAAGTTGGGGAAGTTGTCAAAAGAAGTGACCGTCGAAAGTCTGAGTGAGACTAGTCAGCTTTCACAAAGAGCTTAAAGTTGTAAGTATACCAAGGAAGTTGATGCTAAAAGTGATAGACCTGTGAAAGAGAGAAGTACAGAGAGGAGAGAGAATTGAGAGGTAAGATGGCAAGTGAGAAAACAAGTGCGAGGTACCTTAGCTATAGCTCTTTCCTGAAGAGACAGTGACGTAAGGTAAACAACGACTGAACAAGCGGTTTATCGAGCCTGCCTTGACAGCAATTGTTTCAAATCACTTGAATTTATCCAGGATCTGTTCGCGCATCATCAGTTTCTGGCTCAGAGAGAAGTTTGGTGACAACACAACAAACCTCCGAACACACGGAAATCAAACAGCAAGAGGGACAAACGCAAAGCAAGCGGTTTATCAAGCCTACTTGCAATGCAATTTGTCACTGATGTTTGAAGGAGATGTGTTTCACGTTGATATGAAACGGAAGTCAAAGGCTGAATTTGACGCGACTTAACGCCGCAGGCCATTAACACCGACGGACATGCTCGTATGTTTCTGAACTGCAATCGATTCAAGGTTTTTTTCAAGGTCTCGTCTAATCTGGAGTAGACTTCTGCTCTTCATCAAGTCTTTTGGTTGTGGACAATACTCGAATCTCCATGTTACACAAAAACGCTTTAGAGTACCTCGCGAGATCACGTGACCCTCAATTCAACTATGGCGTCCAGCATGAAAGACATTCCTTCAAGAGCGTGTCATAATGTTTCAGGCGTCCTCGCGTCCGGATCGGGCTTTACTCGTGCAACCTGATATTTTTGGCGTGGAGACCCTCATATTGCTTGCTTCACTGGCCATATTGCAACCACATAGGCAAAATCTCGAAGAAGTTTGACAAGCACTAAGACTATTGGTATGGCTTGAGACGTGTCTCAGACACTTTTGTCCCTGTCAAGCTCTAGCTGTTTCAGCCACTGCTGTCGTGGTGACATTTTCTTGTTCGATGATACCTACCCAGCATCAAAGTCGAACATTTCAATAGCGACACTGGTCAATACAGCCATATAATGGCCGACGGTAACATGTTGGTCTTCGAGTCAAGCGCGTCGCTGCAAATGCGAAGTTACCAGCTTGAGATGTATAATGAAAGTCTTGAGCGCAATATTCTGGTAGCCATGGACACAGGTAAAATAATCCTTTAATCAATATCAGGCTCCATCTCATACACTGATTCTGGTAATAGGCAGTGGTAAAACTCTTGTTGCCATCCTTCGCATCCAGCACGAGCTTGAACGAACCACAACTTCCAAGGTGAGTGCAATAGGTAGCCAGTGGAGACTTGTACCGACACTCTCACAGATCGTGTGGTTCATGTGTCCTACAGTCGAGCTAGCGAATCAGCAAGCAGGTAAACTCTGTGAACACACATTTCTTCTTACCAGATTAAGTTGTTGACTGGGAACGATGCTGTCGATACCTGGAGATCGCAAAAGGTGTGGGAAGAAGCTTTGAAGAATGTCAATGTTGTGGTGTGCACTTATCAAATCCTCCTCGACGGTCTTGCGCATGCGTTCATCAACTTGTCAGATATCTCTTTGCTGGTGTTTGATGAAGCACATCATTGTAGTCGTGGTCATGCAGCCAATCGTATCACGCAACAACTTATCATGTTATCAAGAAGGAGAAGCCAGGAGCTGAGCTGCCACATATTTTGGGCCTATCAGCTAGTCCTGTCGTACGCCGTGACCCGAAGACATTACAGTACGTTGCATTTCATGATGTCTCCATTCTCTTCGAGCTCTGGCTGACCATTCTACAGGGAGCTCGAGCAAAACCTTGATGCTATCTGCAAGACGCCTCGCACCAATCGAGCAGAACTATCGAAATATGTCAATCGTCCTGTCATGATACCAATATTGTACCAAGCAAAAGTTTCGACTAACTCAGATACACTGTTGTGTGTCAGTAGTTGTTACGAGAGCATGGATATCATGGAAGATCCATGGATCAAGCATCTCCAGGAGATTGACTCACCAGAACTCAGTAAGACAATCATGAAGCGCGACACAGTAAGCCGAAAGAGTATTCAAGCTCTTCTACGAACGACGACGAATATTGAAAGCGAGCTGGGCTCCTGGGCTGCACGATGCTACATCCATGCTTGCGTCACTACCTTCCTTATGTCTTACAAGGACTACGCCTCGCTTGAGGGCGATACTTCCGAGAAGCTCTACCTGCATACGATCCTTTCGAGGATGGAGCTTGTGGAGCCAAGTATCGACGAGCTTTCTGCTGCTGATGCAATGTCACCGAAGTTGCTCAAGCTTATTCAAGTCCTGCAGAATGAAATGAAACCGCAAGATACATCAGGCATTGTATTTGTCAAGACTCGTGCTGAAGTACAGCTACTATCTATTATCTTTGCCAGACTTTCCGCTACCAAAGATTTGCTCAGAACTGCTACATTTGTCGGAGGCTCAAACAACAGGCTCAAAAGAAGCAAGATCAGTGAGCTTCTGAATGCAAGTCACGAACCATCAGCAGTAGAGAGCCTTCGTAGTGGTCGCAAGAACCTCATCATCTGCACTAGTGTTTGCGAGGAAGGTACTGACATCTCAGCCTGTAATTTAGTAATATGCTTTGAGGCACCACCAAACCTCAAATCCTTCATCCAGCGTCGAGGGCGTGCGAGAGCAATGGCCTCAAAGTTCATTATCATGCAGCTAGGAGATGAGAAAACTGCCAAGCGTATTTCAGAGATACAAGATCTTGAAAGACAGATGGAGAAGGAATACATGGCTGAGATGAGGAAGCTTAAAGAACTTCAGAAGCTGGAATCTGAGGATGACGGCTATCGTGAACTTGTTGTGGCCAGTACCGGGTATGTTCTGATATTACCTTATATCGAGCTTCTACTGATCCCTTACAGTGCCAAGGTAACACTTCAGTCATGTGTGCAGCATCTCCACCACTTTTGCGATAAGCTGCCACATGCTGCCTACACTACACTCGCACCAGTTTTCAGTTTTGAAGAGCAAGGTATAGGTGAAGCCAGAAGAGTGCTCTGTCGGGTTGAGTTATCAAACTGTATGGACGCGTCCCTCCGCAGATATGCAAGTCAAGAGTGGTGGTCATCAGAAAAGATGGCTCGCATGGACGCTGCCTTTGTAGCATATGCTGGACTTCGAGCTGCGGGACTGGTCAACGACAACCTCTTACCCATGCCGCAGATTGACGAAGAAGCCGAAAGAGCCTATGCTGGAGTCCTTAAGCGTCCCAGCATGGTACAGGTTGAGTCACAACTTGATCCCTGGTGTCAAGTGGCACGTCTTTGGTCACAACCTCAAGATTGCCTTTGGGTGTCTTATATCCATGTCGAGTCGAATACTGCAACGTCATTTACCATGAAGCTCTTCCTGCCTTGCGAGCTTCCGGCGGTACCGAGTCTCAAATTATACATTGACGCTGAAACGACGGTGACTATTACAGTCGACAACGCCCAGCGGACAAGCTACGATGATGCCTCCCTGCTTAGAGCGAACGAAGCAACACATGTGCTCTTGAGTTCTATTTTCGGCACACGCATGGACAAGTATAAACTGGACTCTCCAGCTTTGTTCATGCCGGCGCGTCAAGAACACTGTACCGCATACTTCGAAACAGTATCTGGGCAGTATCCCGCAACAGATCTGCTCACTGAACACAAGAACATTGCTGATGTCGGCCTCATCACAGCTCGTGATGGAAGACGCTATGTCTTCCATGGAGTCGAGCTCCGAATCCCCGAACAGGTCGAAGACGAATTCGCTCCAACTCAACCAGTCCCACATCTTCGCTGCAGACTTATGGCGAAGCGGGCAGACTTCCTCCACCCGGTAATGGGCCCACCACCATCAGGTACAACTTCCGGTTATCTCCTGCCTCAGAACTGCTCTTTCAGTCGAATGCCTCTCAAATACGTCAACTTTGGGAGAATGGTACCTTGCATAATGTACCATATCGGCAGGACAATGGTTGTCCACGAACTCGAGAAAGGTCTTCTCAAAAGTATAGGTTTCGATGCCAATCATGCTCTACGCATGGCCACTACGACTTCAGCATCTCGTGCTGGATATGACTACCAAAGACTCGAATTCTTGGGTGACGCTGTCCTGAAAATGATGACGACTGTTACATTGATGGCTCAGCATCCGAAATGGCACGAAGGTTACCTTGCTCATCAAAAGGATCATATCGTTAGCAATGGCAGACTTGCTTTAGCTGCTCGAACAGTGGGACTGGTCAAGTACATCGCTACTAAACAGTTTACAGCTCATAAGTGGAAACCTTTGTACAACGATGAGCTCGTGGCAGAAGAAGAAACGACTGTTTCTCAGAGAAGAGAACTGTCTACAAAGACGCTTGCCGATGTAGTCGAAGCCACCATCGGTGCCGCTTTCACACAATCAGAGCTTGGGCTGGAGAAGGCGACAGCGGCACTCAAGGTCTTTTTGCCAGACGTCAAATGGCAACCTCTCGCCGAACTCAACCAGAACCTTCGACAACTCGCCGCGCCAGCATCAACCTCGTGTGAAAACTTCGCACAAACTCCCCGTCTCGAAAGTCTACTCGACTACACCTTCAACAACAAAGCTTTTCTCCTCGAAGCATTCACACATCCGTCTTTGACCACCTCGGCCGTCCCATCATACCAACGTCTCGAGTTCCTGGGCGATGCAATCTTAGATTACATCGTCACAAATACCATCTACAATCATCTCGAGAAGCCATCAGTACCTCGTATGCACCGGCTTCGATCTGCCACGGTAAACGCTGGTTTTCTGGCTTATTGTGCGTTGTCAACAGCCTTTCAGATTCAAATGAACGACACACCACCACAAGGCTCAAATACTGAAGCCATCCTCATACCCACAACAGCATCATACAACCTCCTATCCTTTCTCCGCCACGCCCCAAATCCCCCACTTTCGGCCGCATTCAACGCAACACGCAGACGGTACGATATACTTCAGGCCCATCTTCACACCTCGCTGATTAGTGAGAACCAATACCCCTGGCGCCTCTTCGCAGCTTTTGGACCGGAGAAGACCGTTTCAGATATTGTGGAAGCGCTTCTTGGTGCTGTGTGGATCGACTGTGGTGGTAATTGGGACGTGGTCACACAAATTGCACGGAATCTCGGCTCACTGACGTGGTTGGAGAGAGCTTTGCACGAGGACATAGGGTGTTGGCATCCAAAAGAGGAAGTGGGGAGTTTTGGGCTCGGTGGAGAGGACGGTGGTGTGCGTTATATCGTATATCGTGGGACTGATCCTGGCGAAGTGGAAGAGGTCGTGACAACGAAAGATGACGAAGAGGGTGGTTGTGAGGAAGTGGGCGGTTACGACAATGCCACCAATGACGATATCTACACAGCAGTGGAACATGTCGAGATTGGCAAGGGGACGTGGCATTGTCGCATTGTGGTCAATGGCGAGAGTATCTGTGTCGCAAGTGGATGGAACAGACTCGAGGTCGAGACTGCTGCTGCCGAGCAAGCTGTTGCCATACTGAAGGCACGCAAGGTTGCTCAAAGGGATGGACTCTTGCATGAGGACGAAGTCATGATCGACGCTGGTAATTACCATGAAACGCAGAATGGCGACAACGACGCCGATGCGGATGACGATGCCATTGGGATGGCAGACACCGAAGCAAAAGCTGATAGCGCAGGAGAAGAAGCAGTGCAGCAAGAAGACGACCAGGACGAGAGTGCAGGCGTCGCTCTGTAGAAGAATGAGAACGAATCTCCTCGAAAGCGCAAGCGTACAGCCGTTGAGGTCTATAATGGGTTGTTTGGCAAGCTAAGCTAAGCTGCATCTGCGTCAATCGCTCTAAGAGCAGCAAGAGCAATTGTGCTTTGCACAGCCCTTCGAGTACACGCAACACATTCACATACAATTTTCATCACATCACAAAGGCTGTCGTACAAACTTCACGAAAAGCACTCAAAGAAAAAAAAGATGTGGAGAATGCTGGAGAAGTTTTATGATTTACGACATCTGACTTTGGATCTCAATCTGAACTCGATCAACATAAGATGTGAAGATCAAGCGTAGTAGGAGAACATTGTTGGCAATGATAGAAAGGCTCTCGCGCGATCCGCAGCACTAACACTCATGCACCATAAAACTGTCGTGGACAAGTATGCTGGGCTTGAGTAAGGAAACTTTGAACATACAGGATCATTTTCCATTGTGTCTTGCTATTTTGTACGTTCCGACGCTACCGAATAGTCTGATCATGCATATTGTTTCACCCTAATCACTTGATAAGCTTGGATCGTTTTGTTACTTAGGCATGACAGACAGTTGGTGACAGTGGCGTCCTGGAAGGAATCTCTTGGTTTGTTGTTGTTTCTACAATGGTCAGGTACGAGGTCTCAATATGGTAGGAAAGCCTAGATGTACAGCCTTACTGTTCTCGTGAATACCATTGCACTGCTTACATATCATATTCTGGCGACAGATATTCGAGCCTGATATTCGTCGCACACGGCCATCTTCACAACTTCATCGTCTTCATCTCATCATGATCGTTGCCAGCATAATTCTGCGTCCATCAACCCACCTACACCTCCAAACCCCCCACCCTCCCTACCAACCCACCCTCAGCATTCTCCTCATACCACTTCGCCAATTTCCCCTTCACCTCCTCAACCAACCTCTCCATCTCCACCTCCACGCCCTCCTTCTCCGGGTGTCCCTCTGCCAATCCCATCTCCTTGATCCTGCACTTCCCCTGCTTCACTTCCTCCTCCCCAAGAATAACCGCAAACGGCACCCCTCCCTGTTCCGCCAATTTAAACTGCGCCGGCAACTTCGGCTTCACCTTCCAGCTAAACTCGGCCTTGATGCCCGCATCCCACAACATCTTTGCCAAATTCATGCGCTCGGTGAGTAAGCCAGTGAAGCCCTTGCCACCGAACGCCATGACATATACGTCGACTTCGGTGCTGCGGACAGTAGACGAGGTGGCGGAAGCTTCCATGCGGGACTTGATGATGCTGAAGATGCGGTCGACGCCGAAGGAGATGCCGACGCAGGGGATCTGTTGCTTTCCGCTGAACATGCCCACGAGCTCGTCGTAGCGGCCGCCTGCTGCTACGGAGCCTACGCCGACGGAAGGGTCGTTGGAGCGGTCTTCATCTGCATCTGCTGGTTTTTTGCCTGCTTTCGCGGCCTTTTGTAGCTTATTTGCTGCGCCAGACCCGGGCGCAGAGCCTTCCGTGATGACTTCGTAGATGACGCCGGTGTAGTAGTCGAGGCCGCGGGCGAGGGACATGTCGAAGGAGATTTTGGGGAGGACGCCGAAGGTGGTGAGGTAGTTGAAGAGGAGGGCCATGTCGTCGAGACCCTTTTTGGCGGATTCGTTGGCCATGAGTGTCGTGTCTGAGAGGAGTTTGTCGAGGAGTTCTTGGCTGCCTTTTAGTTGGACGTAGGCGCCAATTTTATCGGCGACGTCGGGGTCGAGGTTTTTGTCTTCGGTCATCTCGCGGCGGACTTCTGTCCATGGTTGCTGTGGGGGTGTTAGATGTGGTTGGAAGGTTGAAGTGAAGGGATACAGGGCACGAACCTTGTCGAGCTTATCCACCGCACTACTAATGGTCCTTATCTTGTCTTGTGGCACACCACACACCGCGAATATACCATCCAGAATCTTCCTGTGGTTGATCTTGATGGTGTAGTTCCCCTTCCAGCCCAATCCCTCAAAGATCTCGCACGTTATCCTGATAATCTCCGCATCCGGCAACATAGGATCATATAAACCAGCAATGTCGAAATCGCATTGGTAGAACTCGCGCATTCGTCCTTTTGTCATGGCAGGCTGATCTCGTCGGTACACTTTTGCAATGTGGTAGCGCTTAATGCTTTGGATGTTGGAGTTCATGGCGAGCCATCGTGCGAAAGGGACTGTGAGATCGTAGCGGAGGGAGCAGAGTTCGCCGCCTTGGTCTGCGAGGTCGTAGATGAGTTTGCTGTCTTCGCCGTATTTGCCAGAAAGGATTTCCTTGAGCTCGAAGACTGGTCTGGATATGCATTATCAGTCTTGGTGTTTTGTGCACAATATGATCTTTTCTAGACTGACGTGTCTATCGTTACTGCTCCGTGACGCTTGAAGACATTTGTAATGGTTGAGAAGATCTTGTCCCTTATTACCATGTCCTTTCCCTCCCCTACATAGCCATATCAGTGCCATTCTTTTTCCTCCAGAGCTCCCATCTCTTCACATACAATCTTTCGTCCCCTTTGGCGTCTTCAGCTGGAATGACGGCATGATTGCTTCTTCGTCGATGTTACGTGATTGTTGTAGACCTCGTTGGTGTAATTGTGTAGGGAATGATGCGCTGAAAAGTGGTCGCGCCGCTCGGAATCGAAAAGTGACAGGTCGTAGCTCGCAAAGGGGGAAAGGGAAGATTCTGCGAAGACAAAGCAGCATTCACGTCAAGTCACTAATTATTGTCAAGGATAAACGTGATGCAAACAAAGTGACTCAATTGACTTTCTGTATTTCGTGGAAGCTTGGCAGAATGACATTTCCATGTGACAGATTACATGACTTGGATATCCCGAGCTCGAGATCAATGATGGTATACACTTGATGCGATTATGGTGTTGATATCTTTTAGTGTTTGCGAATACCATTTGCGTCAGATGTGATATACTGTGGCAATCTCCGCAAGAAGCTCCCACCTTGAGCCAAATAATGTCCCTCATGTCCCGCCTCATTTCTCGCCTCGGTGCCATCTCAGTGCAAACAGGCGCATTGCCTCTCTTCTCTTGGTCACTCGTTTCGCAGTCATCCGAACCATCCACTACGCCCACGAAAGAAGTCCCCTACGCTTCCATTCTCGCCAATGCTCCATGTTCGGATCTTCGCCACTTCGTTTCCTCCAATGCCTCCAAAGGTAAGAAGGTCTTCTTCATGGGCGAGCACCACCAGCAACCCCGAGTTCTAGCTGCTCAAATGACAATGCTCGATGAGCTGGTTATGCAAGCCAAAGAGAGCACGAGGCCCGTTGTGATGGTTATGGAGCAATTCAACGCCCTGCAACAGGGAATGCTCGACAAATTCTGCACACTTGCCAACTCGCCTCCTTCAGAAGAAGGAGATCCCAGCGCCCGCGAAGCCGCTGGAGAGCTGCTAGAGGACTACGCCGACGATGGCGGTGAAGGATTCGACTTAACGCATTATATGCCTCTTCTGCTACAAGCACGAGAAGCTGGCGTTAAGGTGGTAGGCGGGTTTCCACCACGAGCTTGGGCTGGGGTAGTGTACAGAGAGGGCGTGGATGTGTTGCAATCGCGAGAGAAGGAGAAACTGGCACATCTCGAGTTCGAAAGATGGGACGATCTAAAGTGCTCGGCCGAACACGCGGCATACCTCCGTTCCTTGATGAGTGGCGAAGCTCCTGCTCTAGCTCTAGTGGAGCCAGGACAGCCGCAGAAGCCTATACACACTGCGCAGGCTTTCAAAGATGCAATGCTGGCACATGTCGTTGATCAAAAGCTGAAGCAGCACGATGGTGACGTCCTTGTCTACGTTGTAACTGGATCAGGGCACTGTGAGTATGGCTTCGGAGCGCCAGAACGACTGCATAGTGTGAAGAGAGATCAGACGGCTATACTTGTGTGCAAGTCAAATGAGGAAAGCACAATTTGGCAAGGTGAGGATTGGGATTCTGAGGCGAAAGAGGACGATCGCGTCATTGCGGATGCCGTGTTCTGCTACGATCAAGTGTGAGTATGCGCTCGCCTCATACCTGTGATATTGCTGGTCATGTGGCATACTTGAAGGTCTGAGAAGCTACAGTGTTTCTCGAGTGCGAGTACATCGATGATCGTCCTTGTACGTCCATTCCCGAGTTGACCTCGCATTACCGACAAGTGCACAGTCCGGTTCACGGACAAGAGCTTGGCTTGTCCTTGGTGCTCTACTCTCAGTATTCTGCTCCGCCCGCAGTTGTGTTGACAACCAAAGGCAACCCACTGGTGTCTCAGCTCGTAACGCATCTCCGATCGGCTCGAAATCACGAGGTGCTTCAAGTGGGGCGGCAAAGTTGTGATGTTTAGACGGAACATACCACCACGGACAAACAAGTCTCACAAGTCGCTTGGGCAGTGTAGGCCGAGTGTGCTTGGTAGAAGTGGCTGAACGGTCCTTTATCATCCAATATCTTGGATACGAGGACGAAAGGAAGCGAAGACCGGATCTAGAGTGATGAGGTGAAGACAAAGGAGCAAATCACGTACAGATAATATTGAAGCAGATATTTAGGGGAGTACCAGAGCAAGTATCGATGAGCATATTGATGAGAATATTGGAGACGATATCGAAGAGAGTATCGAAGAAAAAATAAAGAGAATATTGAACATTGAAGCCATTATCGTTACATTATCTCGTTATGATTCTGTTAAAACAATCTTTATATGCAACATCGAGTACATTCTTCGTCAAAACCCCATAGCCTGCCCACTACTGACCAGGCGTGACAGAAGACCACCGCATAGTGATCGGCGAAGTGTTCAATGGCGAACTCCTCCTATGCGAGCTTACACTATCCGACAAATCAGGCAGAGACCCATCATCTCCCTCCTCATCAATTGCGTCGCCCTGCGTTCCGATCCTTCTCGGATACAGGCTCTGCTGTTGTTTGTAGCCTAATGCATAGAAATGCTCATCCCACGTTTTTCGTGGACCTCGATTCGGACACCAACTCTCAGCTAGCACACCCTTTCCATGCGTCGTTACTTCGTCAACGACTTCTTGGATCTGAGTCTGCCAGTCTGCTACCGTAACTGTATCCATGCCGTCTAGGTCGAATTGCCATGGCACTACCGGCCGTAAATCAATAATTCGTAATGTCAGTGTTGGACATTGTGGCGTAGAGCCGCCAAGGTCGCGGTGAATGGTCTTTAGTGCTGAAAGCATTCGTCGAATACCTTTAGATTTTGCAGAAGGAGGTGCGCGGTCTTCGTACGGGTTGTAGGCCCGGGTCGTGACAATCGTGACTTGTAGTTTAGGGTGTCGAGCGTTGCGTATACTCGTCGTAAGTGGTGAAAGGTGGAAAAGGTCTTTTGAAGTGAGGTTGTAAGCGAGATGTAAGGTGATATGCCGGAACTCTGAAAGATATGCAATGAGATTGCTCGAGGAGGCTAACGGAGTCTTCCTCGAGGACTGCTGTATAGGGGCTGCTGTATGACTTTGGAAAAGTGGTGTTTGTGTCTCGCTCGGCGCATCGATCAAGTATGCTTTGCGCTTCCTGCTACGTAGAGGGTGATGGGTTGTATCCAGCATCTTGATGAATCGTGCGTCACAATCAATGCAGAGTTCTGCTTCGCTCCTCAAAACTGCGGATGCCTCTTCGTGAATCTGCTTATTGACTAACAAAAGGCTCCAGCATACTTTTCTCTCGGAGCCGTAGAATGGATTTCGTTGCGCGTCTGGCAGATTGAACCAGTGATCTCGTGCAGCAAGAAAATCTGATTTCCGGACATGAACGGATGTCCGTGGCCATTGATTACTGTCGATCTCGGTATAGCTCGCAGAACTGAGGAACAGAAAGTTAGAAGGAAGAACGAGATGTCGATAGATCATGGCGCGTATTTCGAGTGGTAGGCGGAGTAATGGAAAGGTGCTCGTGGCGGTGCTCGAAGACACAGAAGGGGAGGCGTTCGAGACTCGTGGCGTGGAGAGGCGTATGAGCTTCTCTGGGTTGGCATTGCTCTTCTCGAGGACAATAGGCTCAAAGGCTGATGGCGGCAGCACTCTGTCGAAGATGAGGCCCATGTCTGCTCGAAGCGGAAGAGTATAAAATGTACAGCAGAAAGGAAAGCAAAGGAGGGAAGATGAAACAAATAAAAGCACGAGCTGGGCATTGGAGGTCGAGCTGCTGAGAAACGTTGGCATGTGCTGTGGATCGTCTCGTGTTTCCACAGAGTGCGTGCACAACGGACTCTGTTAAGCTTTTGTTTGTTGTTGCCTATTGTTTGTCCCAATAATCGGCTATAATCAATCAAAGGCAATGGTGGGCCAGCGGTAGCGGCATTGATAGGATGAAGAATTGAAGCATCGTGTTCCGGCCAACAGGTATACTCTGTTGCAACTGCCTTGGTCAACAGCTCCTTCTGTTGTCACGGAGGTCGCACGAATTAAGCCACCTGCTTCATCTCACATCTTAATTTCTGCATTGTTTGTGCTGGCAGAACCACATTGCTACATGTCATCCGTAGCAGCATCCTTCCATCATTCGCTTGCTCGTTCCGGTCCTCGGCGTTGACCTACACCGCCATTTCGAACTACAACCTTGATATTCTTCACACCGACCACCAGCCATGTCTCGTCGTGGCTATCCGACTGCCGATGTCTATGAAGAGAGGCAACGAGAGTTTTATGACAATGGAAGACGTCGTTATGCTGAGGAATATGACGAACTCGATGTTGACATTTCAAGAGGACAACAGCTACCTGACTATCTCCGAGAAGGCAATGGAAGAACAAATGCTGGGCCCCTAGTCATGAGGGATAGACAAAGGCCACAGCAACAACGCTCTCCTTCTCCTCAATATGGTGAGGTTGCTCGCGCACCTCGACGTAGACAGCCACAACGATCGCCCTCTCCACAGGCTAGCGAAGCTCCTCGTAGATCTCGCCAACGGCAACCAAGACAAGCAGTCCCAAGAGACTATCGGGGCTACCAGCAAGACATTGAGATAGAGGAGGAGCTCCTAGTCAGGAGGAAGTCAAGAAACCGCCGTGACAGGGATGACGATGACTCGGACGATGGTCAATCTAGAAGAGGGGAACCTGCACGTAGAGGCGGTCGGAATGAGGAGATTGACATTGATATCCGGGATGGGCGTAGAGATGGCCTGATGAAGCGTGATGATATCGAAGTCGATTTTCGTGAAGAGCAATACAACCGTGCAAGGCCAAGGCAACGAGATGTGGAAGAGATTGACATCGACATCCGAAGAGACAGAAATCGTGGTCGTCGTGATTACGATGAAGAGATTGATGTTGACATCCATCGAGCAAGAGGTCAAGCCAGACATGTGGACGAAGACGAGGTTGATGTCAATATCAAGCGATCAGCACGATCGCAAAGTCGGCCAAGAATCGTTGCTCGGGAAAGAGAAGAGTTTATCTATAAACGCCGTGAACCTTCACCTATACCGCAGCGGGAGATTGAGGAGATTATCATTCGCCGACCGAGGACGCCATCACCAACAGTATCATCAATCTCATCCCGCTCTCCTACTCCAGAGCCCGAGCCCGAGCCTGAACCCGAACCAATCAGACGTCCACCTATCATACAAGAGATCATCACCCATCATAGACATATCGATCATGGTAAGACAATGATGCAAGATAGTTTGGCTCGTGCTGACCCAATCATTTCAGGCGTCGTTAGAGCTCCGCCCACAGAAGCATCATCGTCATCATCATCTTCGCCTTCACCTCCGCCTATCAGGCGCAAGAAAAGAGACTTGGAGATTGATATTGTTCGAAAGTCAGTATTATCAAGAGCTAGTATCTGTGTATATACTAATGCTACTTATTAGGGATTCCAGAGGCAATGTTTTCGAGGAAGACATTCGTATCATCGATGACAGTCGATCTGAACGTTCTGCGCGCCCGAAACCACGAGAACTTGAGATGCGTAAAACTAGCAAGCCTGAACCGCCTCTTCCAGCTTCTGCATCACGTCGACTTCGAGAGGAGACCAATATCAACATTGACCTCGACTTGAGAGGTAGTTCCAAGTCAGGCTCATCGAAGAAGGATGCATCTCAAGGACGTTGGACGGAGGTTGCGAAAGATCTGGTTATTCGTGGTGCTATTGAGAAGATGGGATATGACTATCAGGAGAATGAGAAGTTCTTCTATGTGATGGAGTATCTCAGATTTGTAAGTCTTGCAACAAATTTGGTCATCACACGATATACTAATGCTTTTATGAAGGAGGACGTCGCACAACTGGTCGATATTACCAATGACATGCGTCGAAAGCGTGAAGACCGTGTTGAAGTCCCTCAATGGGAGCCTGAAGATCCTCGTCTACGACCAGTCCGCCCACCACCAAACGATTGGGAGGAGAGAAGATACGAGCGCGAAGTGATATACGAGGAACGTCCGAAGCGATACAGATGATGCCTCGAGAAGGGGCAATGGAAGCAGAATGACGATGAACGGAACGAGGACACGACTTATGGATGCTTACGACTAGACATGATGGGGCACGATGGTGAATGATTATGATGGCGATGATCGTGATGGCGAATGATTATGCTGGCAATAAAGGGCGAATACCGACTTTGAACATCGGAGGTGCAGCTACGCATAGCTTTCTCTTTCCCTAAGGGGCCTTCAAGGTAATTGACATGGAAAGCTTTTCTTCTTCATCGTGGATCTTTTGTAGTAATGCTGTGTGCTTGAAATCATCCACGCCAATATCGTGAAAAAAGGGGCGCAGCTTCTACTTCACTTGAGTACCCTTGGCCGAGGCGTCATCAACGTCAACCTCTTCCTAAGAACATCTTCTCTTCCTTCATCATCAAACCTTCACACCATTTTCATCCTATACGCCTAGATGAAGTTCACCAGCCTGACCGCCGCCACCGCGGCCTTTGCAACTATCAGCAATGCCTTCCTTATCCCTTCGACCATGTCTATGCCAGAGATCAAGAAGGACGCCCTCGACCCTATTATGGCCGCCTTCTCAGACGATTACCGTATCCAACTAGAGTGCAAGGACTGTCCACGTACCTCTGGTCCTGCTGGTCATATACCTGTTCTCGATTTCCGTTTCAGACTTTCCGACGACCGCAAGAGCCTCGCACTGAACGACGCCGACATATACCCCTGGTCGACTTACGAGGTTAATGTATCGCAATCAATCTTTGGTGAGCATAGCGATAACGAACCTTTGCATAAATTGGACCGTATACATCTGGTTACGATTAGCCGTCCCATCAGTTGGATGTCTAGCGCACGCGACACTATCGCCGAGGATGCGGATGAGCCTCACTTGGTTAACATGAACTTTACCGTTCTGACTGTTGGTGACACACCCGTTCAATTGGAGACCTTAGGTATTCGTATGCTCAAAGACGCTGAAGATGGTATTCTCACTCTCCTTGACGTTGTCAAGGTCAAGACTGAAGACAAGATCACAAACGGTCATTCTTTCATCCCGAGTATTGGCGGACTCTCTACTCCTGCTTTCAACCCAAGACCGCAAGCTTCATGCGGCACAGGCATTTCTGCACTCTTCTGCCGCATTGGCAGCTTCTTGACTAGCTCTTCCAACGCCCCAAGTGGTCGTCCTCGTGGTGGTTGCCGCGGTCGTGGACGTGTCATCAACATTGGACAAGAAGAGGTTCGTCCTCATATCCCAGGTGATCGCCCACCTCCATTCGCGACTCGTCCCACGTTCGCCGGTCGTCCTCCTTTCAATGGCCACCCCATGTTCGCAGGCCGCCCTGATCTTGCTGGTCGTCCTGACTTCGCTGGCCGCCCTCCCTTCGCCGGTCGCCCTCCCTTCGCAGGCAGACCACCTTTCAACATGCATCCCGGCGTGCCCATGCGCGGCGGCCCACCAAAATTCATGCAGCCCATTGCTGGCGACGGCAAGGTCAATGTCGACTTCGAAGACGGGGCCGACTTCCACGCCATGCCTTTCTTCCATCCCTTCAATGCGGACGAGGACAAGCCTGCTACTGGATTCGCTGGATTTCTGTTTGATGTCCTGCTTCCTCTCGTTATTGGTGTCGCAGCGGGATTGACTGTTAGTGGTGTGGGGTTTGTGATTGGTATGGGTGTTGTTGCGTTGTGGCGTATGATGTTTGCCAAGGAGAATGAGGATGTGTTTGTTGTGGACGGAGAGGATGAGGTTGATGAGGAGAAGAAGGGGTTGTTAGTGGAGGAGGAGCAGGCTGAGGAGGGTTTGCCTGAGTACAAGGAGAAGGAGGATGTTTAGTGGACATTGATGCTAGGAGAACCATGACATGACAAGTCAATGGGTACGAGGATGAGCTTGATGAATTTCTTTATATTGGTTTGGTAAATGGTTAGGAGTTTGGGATTGCATCGAATTATTAATGAGGTCCAGCTGGTCTTGCCTCTTTTCGCCTATCGTGCTGCATTGAGTACGTTTTACTCTACGATTCTGTGAGATGTGTCTAGGCATTTATGGTGCTTTTACTTGCTTTCTATCCCTGTGCACGAGCGCTGAACATCCGCGTTGGACATGAGGAAGCAGAAACACCTTTAGGGTATGCATCACCGTACCTACCCACGTTTGACTTAAAAAGTCCCTCGAATTAGGAATTGAGAACGTCAGAAGGTTTGATACCAAGCCCTTTAGGATGTGGAGATTGATTTCACCTTGAAAAAGCATCCTTCATTCCTGGGTAAAATTGCTTGTTTACAAAGCATGGAGTGTGCTTTTGCGAAAGAAGATGCGTTTGATGTGAATTGGAGCAGAACAGTATTATGATTTTAGCTCTACATGCTAACACCTACAAGATTACTGCTCGAACATACTGACAGAAACGTGAATGTCTTGTTAACACGCAGCGAGTTGCAAAGTTTTGGGTCAAGATTGTGAATGTTCGTCATGAACGCGGAAAGGAAGGAGCGAGGCATGCTGTCTTTTTCTTTCCCATGGTTTTCTTTGCGTTTTCTCAGACGAGGCTGATACACATTCCGTAAAATCACCTGACCAGCTCACGAGCAAGAAACTTACCTACAGTACTCATGGTGTACTCAGCAACAGGTGCGACGTTTCGGGCTCCTCTTCGCGACTTGATGATTCTCGCCCACACAATCCCTTGTGTAGCGCCTGGTATTGCCGATCCTGAGCAATCTCTACTGGACGTGCTGCACGACAATAATTCCCGTATTTATGAGTATCTCCTCATGGGGGACCTCGTGCAAAAGGGCCAGCGGAGTTTCGGAGTGAAGAAGAGCAATCTTCATATCTATACCGATATCAAGTGGGCTTCTTTTGATTATACCCGATGTGACGCTCCATTCTGCTTTACAAAATATGTCTCTCAAAAGAATGATAGTGGGTTTGTTGTGCTCAACGTACAGCGACTTCTAGGTAATGGCAAGGATTCTAGTGATCCTTGTTGGCTTGGCGCTTGATCAGGTAGTGCGTTTGTATGGAGGGACGTGCGAGGATTGTAACTCTCCTAGCAGTGTTGTTAACCTTGCAGCGCATAACAAGCTACTATCTTGGTGAGCTTGTGTGGGCGATATCATTTATAGGTGGTAGCATGTAGAGCTACAATGGTAATACTATTTTATTTCGTATCGGTTTCGTCTTGGTCGCTTCTGTCTCCTCGGATATTGTCAGATCTGGTCATCTATCTTCAAACGTGGCTGAAACAGCCCCGCATAGTTTTGCCCCTCCATGACGTACCGTCTGCGCTTGCTTGTTGACATTAAAACGATTGTCTATCTCAACCTGAAACAACTCCATCGAAACCTTACATTTCACATCTAAACCTTCACAGAAACAATACATCCTCATATCCTTATTCACATTCAACTCTGAAAGTACGCATCTCGATATACTAAACATGAAGGTCCTTGAAAACTGGATGGTGAATCTGGATGTCCTGCCCGGGTCATCTCAGGCGGAGCTCTCGAAACAGGCGAGTGCGCAGATTGGTGAGAAGGGGTATGTTTACTATCTCTCTCATGCTTCTTTACTCTTTCTCTATTCTGTTCATTTCTCTCCACCGTGACAATCAACCCCATCCCCGTTCCAACCACTCCAACAATAACACTAACAACCCCTCCCCTCCACCTTCCAGCGACCAAGCAGCCAGCGCAATAAAATCCCAAGCCGCCCAAATCTTCCAACAACTCCCAGACGACCAGCGCCAATGGCTCCAACAAGGCCTCGACACCCTCTCCCCAGACCAAAAGAACCAACTTCAGGATTCAATCATGAAGCAACTCCCTGAGGAGCAGCGCGAGCAGGCCAAGAGCTATTTGCAGAGTGCTGGGGACGTTGGCATGGGAATGGCGGGCACGGTGGGCGGTGGGTTGAAGGGTGTTGGTGATACGTTGGGGAATACGTGAGTTCTGCTGTTTCTTGTCCGTGAGTTTGTGTTTTTAAGGAGGTGGTGTAAAAGGAAGAAGACGAAAGAGCGCATGACATCGAGAGAACATACACTAACAGCACTCACCAGCGTCGGCGCACTAGCAGGTGGTCTCGCACAAACAGGCAGTGGTGTTGTTAGTGGAGCGAAAGACACAGCTGGAATGGGCGAGAAGAAGGGCGGTATTGATGTTGAGGATCTTGAGGGCGCCGCCAAGTAAGAAGGACCGAGTAAGATGTGCAAGATCACGATGATAATGATGATGATGAGTTGGCAAGATATACGTGATTGCTTACGTATGTGTTATGGATCGATTCTGAACTGGTAATGTTGGATGCGATTTCTGGGAAGAGGCTTTGTGAATTGCAGTGGAGTTTTCGTTCCTTTCAACTATTTACGATTCTTAGGATTACTTGTAAGAGAAGGTGTTCATTTTCCACCTTTGGGAGTAAGCTACTGACTCTACGCCAAATTACCTCGTCCGCCAGAGCTAGTTCAGGTTGACTCCATGTGGCCAAAGCATGAGAGCATTCCAAATGCAATTGATGGTTGTCCATATTGACTGCGTGAATCACTCGGCCGTATCAGGTCATATAGACTAAGACCTATCGTCCTTTGTCATTCGACCATCACATGTGGCCAGTGAAGCCCCATTTCGATTAACCCTCTCCGTCAGCATTCCTTTTTCCATCGTCTACACTGAAGGCCTCACTAGCTTTCCTTCTCCTTCTTGACCGAGGAGTATGTAATCACGTCGGTCGGAGCAAAGCGGGGTAAAGGGCCCTCTCCACGCAACACTAAGCCCTTTTGAGCACCATCGGAAGACCAACCTCCACTCCTTCCTCGGTCGACGACATGAGTACAATGGCTTATACACTTCAGCCTTCGGCCGTGTAAGTCCGATAGCGAATAATACCTACATCAACATGCTTCTACGCAGCCTCTGAAAGACCTACAAACTTGTGTAATCTATCTCGCTTTTCCCAGTTCCATCTCACCTTTCCTATTTCCATCTCACTTTCTTGTTTACTATTTCACTTTCCTACTTCAGAATGCCACGCAAATACACCCACCTCACCCCATCCGATATCTCGCACTTCCTCGAACACGGTTGGCTCCACGTCCCCTCCGCCATCAAACCTCAGTACGTCTCCTCATGGATGTCCGATTTTTGGGTTCGAATCGGCTGGGACCCAGAAGATGCCTCTACATGGACCGAATCGTATCTGAAAATGCCGCGACATCGTGAGGTGCGGTGTGAGGAGTTCTGTCCAGAGGCGTGGGCGAAGATGTGTGAGATTGTTGGGGGAGAGGAGCTGGTTGATGAGGTGAGGGAGAGGTGGTATGGTAAGCAAATAATCTGTTTATTCTGAATTGTGTTAAATCTAAAACTGCTCAACTATTAGGCGATCAATTTATAGTGAGTGCGGGTGGGGATGAGCGGTGGGAGAGGAAAGCAGAGATAGAAAAGGAAGGGACGGTAGAGGAGTATAGGAAGATGAAGGGGTGGCATACTGACAACGATTGGTGCGTCGGCACTCAGAGCAGAATGAGTGACTAACTAATTCCTGCATATCACAGGTACCGCTTCTTCCTCGACTCCTCAGGCAACGCACTCACAATCATCTGCTGCTTCACCGACATCCCACCCCGAGGAGGCGGTACAGCTCTCGCTGAAGACGGCATCGCCGGCATCTGCTCAACGCTGTACGCCCATCCCGAAGGTCTCGACCCACCCTACGACGACATCCCAATCCACGCCCACGTCTCAACAGACTGCAGTCAATTCACCCAAATTAGTGGCGCAAAAGCCGGCGACATCTTCATCACCCATGGCCTCCTTCCGCACGCCGCCACGCCAAACCACCTCCCCTACGTCCGCGTCATCACGAACCCGCACGTCAACCTCAAGGAGCCCTGGAACCTGAATCGGCCAGACGGCGATTACACGCTTTGCGAGCAAGTCATCCTCCGCGCCCTCAATCGCACGAGCATCCCCGAATACGTCCCCACCCGTCCACGCGTGGCGACGTACCCACGCACAGCCTACTTCAAGCGCGACCGCGTGCCTGTGGAGCTGGAGCGTTTGGTTGCTGCGGCGAAGAAGAAAGGGCTTGGGCCGGAAAGCGTCGATAGTGTGTATTTGCGTGGTGAGGAGGCGGTGAGAGAGCATGAGAGGCGGAATGGGTATGACCGGCCTTGGGGCGTTAATGGGGTGCAGAAGGTGATGGGGAGTGAGGAGAAGTATATGCTGAGGAGTGAGAGGCAGGTTTTTGGTGAGGAGGGAGGGGCGGTGCTTGTGGCTTGATTGCTCCGAGAAAGGCGCCTCCATCGTCTTCCTATTAGCAGGTGGTATTGGAGATGTTGTCATTAAGTTTAGACAATGTTGGCTTGTGCCCGTTAATCCCTTCTGCGTACTCGTCATCTTCGGTTAGTGCGTCTTTCATGTCTACATTTTTTATCATTATCATCAAAGTCATCATCTTCTTCCTTTAACTTGGCTTGTCCTTTGACTGTCGACCTCTGATTCTAGATATACATGTATGTAGGCTTGCTTGCCCTATACTCTTCCTCATCTTCCCATTCATTATCTTTTAAGCCTTTTCTATTACTCTAGAAGTCTGCGTAAGCACCACATCATTGCTGAAGATCATCCTCGAGCTTCCATTCCTCAGCTTCTACAGTCTAGTCTAGTCTTCGACTCCATCGTCGTAATTGACTTTTGTCTTGTCTTGTTGTTATTCGACCCTTTTTCGCTAAGTGTAGACTTTTGATGTAATAGTCAATACTTTCTCATCGCATCGCCATAGTGGGCTTTATTATGCGCCCGCTAGGACTTCAAGTCGTGTCACAGTCTCTCTCTCATTGTGGCCGACGCCTTTCACATATCGTAGCTCTCAGTACTGGCATCGTTGTCAAGGTATTGACTATTGAGTGGAGAACCTCTAACCAGGCTTCATGCTCTATTACATCTTGTGGTTTGGAAGGGTCAATTGACAGTAAATAGACCGAGGAATAAGATGGTGCTATTGAGGCACTAGCAATCAGAGCTCGCGTATGGAAGAAAGCCCTAGGATCGCGATTGTACACACAACCACTACTGTACGGCCGGCTTGTGAGAGGTTACAGCTAATTCTGTCCCAAAAATTGTTTAGGTCAGTTTAGGCTATCGATCCATTCATACAAAACACATCGCTACTTCCAAGGTCATTCACCCAGGATGCTACGAACAGCACCTCGAAATGTTCTTGCGCAACAATATGCGCACCTGGACATCTTCCCTCACTCTGCCTGCCACTCAATCTGCTTCGCCTCCCTTACCTTCTCCTTCGCCCTCTGCCTCTCCTCATACCTCTCATCCCTAATCCTCTTCGTCAACGTCGCCAACTTCTGAATCTCCTCTTTACTCAACACCCTCAACACAATAACACAATCCGCCCTCTCCTCATACCTTTCACCCGCTCTATCCAACGCCTCTGGATTCACAACATCCCTACTAACCTTCGTCCACCTTGCATCAGGTGGCGCGCCAGTAACTTTGACCTTTTCTTTATCAAGTGGTGCGACGCCTTCACGCTCCGTAACTGGTGGTTCGGGGAATCGTTCTCGGGGCTTGCGGAGGATGGATTTGGTGGGCTCGAGGATGCGGACTTTATTGTTGCCGCGGTCGGGGTCGGGGGGAACGGCTTGCGAGGCGTCGCTGTGTGGATCGGTGTAGATTGGGTTCGAGGATGAGGCGGGAGGATTGGCGCGAGTGAGGATTAATGAGTCGACGGGGTCGTCGATGGGAGGGCGGGCGTCCGGAGGGATGTAACGTTGTCGTGGATCTTCTGGTGAAGGAGCTTCTCGTGGTGATTGTCTAGACTGATCTTGTCGGTCGTGTTCTTGTGGTATTAGTGCTGGCGATGGCGCTTTGCTGGCTCGTTGCGCCTCTCGTTCCATTCGTCGGCGGTAGTCTTCATCAGGATCGATGGTGGCAGCCGGCTCGTCATGTAGTGCGTTTGTGGTCTCTCCACCACTCACGTAACGTCGGCGTCTGGGTTGATCTGGTGAGCCAGCTGCGTCTTGTGATATTTCACGTTCCGCCGCCTCTGGAGGCGATCGAGCCTCTCTTGATCTTTGAGCTGGTTCCTGGTCTCTTTCACGCTCTTTGCCCTTTGGCTCGTAGTCTCTCTCGTGTGAATCTGGTGGAGCCTCGTTAAAGTCTCGTGCTCGTTCTCGTGGCCATTCTCCATCCCGTTCCTTTTCTCTTACCACATCTCTTCGTTGTGGTTGATCTCGTGCGTTCTCCTGCTCCCTCGTCCCTCTTTCTTTGCCGATCGCATTGGCGGCATATGCTGCTGCACCAACACCCAAAGCTGCTTCAGCGCCAGTAGTCAATTCGTCACGGTGACGATGCCGTGGTTCACGATCTTCCTCATATCGATCGTCATATCTTGAGTCTTCTCTTCCACCACGCCTGTCTTTCCCTTTGTATGCTCGATCATCGTCTTCACTTCCACCCCCACGCTTATCTTTAACTCTGTATGCTCGATCGTCGTCCTCATGTAATCTTTCTTCTCCTCTCTCTCGCCTTTTCTCAGTTTCTCGAAATCTTGCGTCATCTTCATAGCCATTTCGTGTATCATTGATATCTTTACGTTTCTCTCGTCTATCATATCCTCTTTGATCGTCATAATCGCGCTCATGTTCTCTTCGTGATGGCTTTCGTGGTCTTTCTTGTATATCATAATCTCGATCTCCTCTATCCACATCAGGTATGTAGTCTCGAAGGTCTTTCACAGCATCTGGCGCCTCGAGATAGCCTGCAAGCGGAGGAGCTCGAATGGGAGCTTCCACTCTTGAGTATCCAGAATAGTCACTAGCTCCAGGCATGAGACCGAATCCTCGACCAGAAACACCACGATCTGGTATTTGCTCATCGCCAGGCGAGGGTCGTCGGGTCGTCTTTCGGTCATCATAAGAATCTCTTGGAGCAAGACCGCGGTCGTATGCTCGTGATTCTTTTGGGGCTGTACTTGATCTTGAAGGAGGGGCATATCTGTCGTCATCTGAAGCGTAGGCATCTCTTTGTGCATGGTTTGGAGGAGATCGTGTCCTTGGGTCGCGCAAACTTCCATGACGAGTGATACCTCCACCACTATTGACCTTGTCGAGTCCTCGAGTGGTAGGCGGTGGTCCATGTTCCCTTGTAGCTCGTCCAGCAGCAGGAGGAAACGACTCATACATGCTCATCGGTCGTCTGCTGGAGCTTGCGTCCACACTTCCTCTTCGAGTACTTCTTGACTTGGGTTCAGTTTCTCCGTACATAGTCCTTGGGTCTGTGTAGCTGTATGCATCCTCTACTAGTGGTGCCCTTGTTCTAGAGTCTTCTCTTGCCCGCCGTTCGACAGGATATGGGTTTCTTAACACTGGATCCACACTCGGCCTTCTGCTGTGGTGTTTTTCTGAAAGCGGTGCTGCTCGCGTGATCGAACGATCAGGATATGTATACACGGTCGTCTTCGAACTTGACGGTTGTCTCGAATGTCCGCCTGTTCTCGAAGAAGTGCGTGGTGGACTTTGCTGTCTGCTGGATGGCAGCACACGGACAATCGTAGGAGTAGGGGCTATGGGAGGAGGTAATCGTGAAGCAGCAGTTCTGGAAGATGGCGGCGCTGTATAGATCTTCGTATCAACTTCTCTACCATTGACCATGGTAGTCACAGACTCAAGGACGACACCGCCAACTCGAGAGGATCTCGGTGGCTCACGGCCAGGAGGCGATCGACGAGAGCTAGATCGATGCATTGTAGCGCCTTGGTGAATGTGGACTGTCGACGCCCTGTGGCAATCGAAAGGCCACTCCGATGTGGTATTGCCCTAGCAGGCGATAGCTCAGGTCTTCACGACCTCGATGTTGTTTACGATGAGAGTGTCGTGTATTGTATGCAAAAAAGGTTGTCGTTATTGGGGCAGTGGTTGCTTGCAGCATGCAGGTCCCGCACCTGCCAGCGAAGTCAATCTGGTTTCTTGCACTGCAGTCTTGCTTGTGCTGACGTGTCGAATACAAGATCACAGGCAACACAAGATCTGAAAACCAAGGAGGTGATACAAGAGGGGACAAGTAGATATAAAAATGGGGAAACATGGTCAGACGACGGTCAACAAAGATGACGTGCACCTCCCTCTATGCCTCGAAGAAGCAAAGGGTCCGTCTCTCTCTTCGGCGAGTCAGCCGAGTGGATGGACTCGAAACTCCAACATGCTGATCAGTCTAAGAAGCTTCGTGGCTCCCAAGCGCTACAGGTCAATAGACGCGGTAATGGAATAAGAAGATTATGTCCTTATAAATATGGTGGGCAAGAGGGCTATGTCCCTAAGTGACTTTTGTGAAGATGTCTTCCTCCAATTCATCTTCACACCTTCTTTTATTTCCACCTATCTGCCTATTTCCAACCCCAATCTACACCGAGCATCCAAGATGATCAAGCGAATCACGACTGCAAGTATACCCAGGCTAAAACATATCAGCAACCATCACAACAAAAACTCTCTGAAAGAAAACATACCCAGCGTGCATCAAACGGTATCTTCGTAGTGTTAAACTTGACAAACTCTGGCTCGAAATGCGCATTGAACTGAAACAATGATTCCATCGCAGAGGCCCATTTGACCATGTTGCTCTCAGAGTAACCTGTTCCCCAGATACCTAGCCCAATTGGCACGTTGAAGCCGTCGACATCTTGACAGTGGTTTAGTATTGATACATTTGTCACCGATATTGAGATGACTTGGCTTACCGACGGGAATTGTCATGGCTGGGTACTGTGCAGCATCAGGCACACTGGCTATGCTGGATGAAGCACCACCGCCGCCGACGTTTGGGATCAGGACGGCATCGATCTTGATGGTTGTACCGTTGGCGGTTTTGTAAGTGTATGCTCCGTTCATGCAAGCTTGACTCCTGGCTAAGCGCCAGTCTGGAGGACGTGTCAGTGATTCGACACGATATAAAGAATTTTCACCCAAACACTTACACCAGCCTCGCCAATACCTAGTATCTCTGACTCCAGCAGTGGCTACCGCAGCTATAAGCGCATCTTGTCCGCTCTTCCACGGAAACGCGCCCCCAAGAGCTCCAGTAGTCTTATTATTCTGATTATTCCAAACAGCCAGATCTCCCAGATTCTCCAGCGGCAGTCCTCCCGCAGTACCATTAGGCCACGAAATACCTTGCAGATACTCAGTATAATCGTTATACAAATCCACATTCAGATACCTCTGGCTCTGCAGCCAGTACGGCGTAGTAACCGCATCGCCCCATCCATACGCATTCTGAATCTCATCCGCATAAGGCAATGGGTTCGTCATGTTGACAATCGTCACACCAGCCCGCTTAAGCTGGTCTAGACGCGCCAAAAACTTGGCTTCATTGCCTGGCGCCCGTAACCCGGCGATTGTGGACCACCAGATGTGGTAAGGGATACCGAAAACAGCGCCCTTGAGCGCAGACGAGTTCGTGGCGTATTGGGCATATCCGCCGTCGGGAGTCCGACCGACTTGGGCGAGCGACCAAGGGTCTTCGTCGTCGGCGCCGTACATGGCGTCGAGGAGGAGTGCGGCGTCGTGGACGTTGCGGGCAAATGTGCCGACGGAATCGCGGTTGTGCGAGCCTGGGATCACGCCACCGCGGCTTGTCAGACCGACGGTTGGTTTCAGACCGACTACGCCGGCGTGACCTGCTGGATGGAGAACGGATCCTGGTGTGGTTAGCGAGGTATGGACTGAAGTTTGACATTTCGTAGGTCGTGCGTACCATGAGTTTCGGTGCCCACGCTGAGCAAGATGTTATACCCCGCCACTGCTTGAGCAGGACCAGTCGAACTGCCCGCTGTTTGTTGAGTGCCGTTCCATACGTTTCTAGTTTGGCCGCCTCTGTCTAGTGAGTGATGAACAAATCCATCAGCAAACGGTCCTAGACAGTCCTCGCACGTCAAGTTCGAAGACCATACGTACCAGACCAGCCTTCCGAAAACGCAATAACAGCACGATGATCAGCATCTTCAGACTCATTCGCATGCCCCAGAAGCACAATCCCAGCCGCTCTCATCTTCTTCACCACGAACGCGTCACCAGCCACCTTACTGCCCAACAGCGCCAAATTGCCATCTAACAGACATACATTCATTAGCGCATATTTTCAAACAATAACGCAGCGTGCTCAACTTACCAGTCGTAGCCACCTTATCGTCCGTGGCAATATTGTCCTTCGTCAGCACCGGGATCCCGTGCAGCGGGCCTCTCACAGTCCCATTCGCCCGCTCAGCATCAAGACCTTGTGCAATGGTCTTCCAGTCCGGATTAATCTCGATGACGTGGTGCACGTAAGGGTTTGTTTTGGCGATGCGGTCGACGTAGCATTGCGCTAGTTGGACAGCGGTTAGGTTGCCGTCGGCGAAGTGCTGTGATGCAAGTTAGTCATTTATCTATCGTCGGTTTGAACTAGGACTGTGGATTGTGGATAAAGAGGATAGAGAGGAGGGAAGCAAGATGCTGGTGAGCTACGTACGACCTGTAGCTCTGCTACTGTGATGTCTTTGATGTTGATGCCGTTGCAGGGTAAGACGGGGAAGGGGTTGGTCCATTGAATTGAGGAAGTGTTGGTTTGTGCGGTGGTGCTTGCAGCTAGTAGTAGGCTTGCTAGTATGGAGCTGAGATTGAGAGAGGATGTCTTCATCTCGACAAGCCAAGGCGGGAAGATGAACAGCAAGAGAGGAAGAGTACTGCTTGTAGGACGAAGTCATAAAGGTCTTCTTATATCATTGCTAAGAGGTGCACATGTTAAGAGACCAAGACCAGAAGGTCGTTACATCGAGCATCATTGGGTGTGGATCATGTGTATCAGTGATAGGCGCTGATAAGGAAATGCAAGCACCAGTTTGAACTTGAAATGGTGAAAGATCTGAGGACTCTGAGTCGAGTTTTTGTTTTTGCTCTTCTTTGGTAAATCCCCCATATTGTAAGTCCAAGTCTGTCTCTTGCACTTGGAGGTCGTGATCATCCCGGGATAGTTCACACACGGTTCTCACTGCATCGAAGCACGATCATGGCCTGAACGAGGAAGCATAACATGTTTTGAGTGTGCTTCACGTGGTTTAAGTGATCTATTAGGTGATATTTGAAACGGGTGGGGGCTTCTTGTCAAAGAGACCTGCCTATCTGCGGTCTTCTCCGTTGTCTGAGTTTCTACTGGCGTTGCCATCGACGAAGTTGATGACGGCGAGGACGAGGTGAAAGAGGCGCTAAAAGTTGGTCGCTGGTCTGTGTTGAGCATTGACACCTTATCGAAGAAGGGCAGAAGAAAGTTTGCTTGGCAATGTCCAAAATGTCTTAGCCGTAAGCGTGGCATTCGACGAATGTTGACTGTTCAAGTGGCGGTTGTCTCTGGCATCGGACATCTTCATGAGCGTCTACATACGCGGAACAACCGATAGGCAGTACGGCACATCCAGGCCGGACAATTCTTGCAACCCGAAAGCTCAAGCTAAATCCGCCATCTATGAATCATTGACGTTGCCAAGTACGCCTGTTATATACAGCTCACTTGTCACGACAGGTCCATCGTCGACCTTCTCCTCCTCAAGATCCACAGCGTAAGGACCTTGTTCTCGTATGCCTTGTTTTCATTTCGTTCCAATATTCCAATAAAAGCCATCCCCGAAAGAGTCTTGCCATCCAATGCCAGTGCCAGTCATGTAATTGTTAGTAATTGTTAAGCTGCTTTATACACGAGCAGCTCGCTCAGCCTCCGCTCGTTCAGCGGCGACCGTAGACCAATCTACTCGCCTTGGCATGATGACTCGCTTTAAGCCCATCCAGGGTGTGTTGATGGGTGATTCTCCGGTGAAGAGGAAGACGTCGTAGAGGAAACCACCGAATGCACAGCCGAAGAATGGTGCGACCATTGGAATCCAAAAGTAGTAGCCGCCTGCAGACCAAACTTCGTGTCCGTATCCCAGAGCGTAGGTCATGAGCTGAATATCGTGGTTAGCAAAAGGAATAAACAGAATGAAATTCGCGAAAACTCACTCTTGGACCAAAGTCACGAGCCAGGTTAATAGCGTATCCAGTCTCCCAACCCCAAGCACAACCAATACCGAAAATGATGAAGAACAAGCCGAGAGGTGTAAGGTTACCAGCACCAATGTTACCGTCATCCTTGAGTGCGTAGATCAAGAACATCAACAGAGTAGAGGCGATGAATTCAGAGAAGAACATTCCAGTCTTTGTCATGAAAGATGCTGGGTATGTGCAGAAAATACCGGCGGTGGCGTTTGTGCTGTAGCCGGGGACTGTGCGCATGCTGCCGCCTTCGAATTGGTCGATGGCGGATTTGTAGTTGGCGTATACGATTAGAGCTGCACAGGCGGCACCGCAGACTTGTGATACGAGGTAGATGGGGAATTTGCGCCATGGGAATTTGCGGTAGAGACAGTTTGCGAATGTGACGGCAGGGCTGAGATGGTGTTAGAGGATGATTTGTGAAGTGAGGGAGTTCTCAGACATACTTGAGATGAGCACCGGAGATACCACTAGAGTAGACACCGAGCATGACACCGATACCCCATCCCCAGGTAATGGATTGATCTATAGTTCAGTCAGCGACTGGCAGGATATAACGAGTTGGAAAATGAAGGGTGTACTTACATGAGCCGTTAGCATCCTTAGACAAAACAACTTGAGCGACGACACCGTCACCAAACATAATAATGATAAAAGTACCAAAGAACTAGATTTACGCATTAGCAATTTGAATGGATACTCTTCTGGGTATCCGCTGCCTACCTCTGAAAATGCTTCTCTCATCGTATGACGGATCCTTGACCACGCCAAATCCGGGCGAGAATCAACAGTCTCCTCTCCTGGTCTCGTTCCATCAACGAGAGGACCATGCTCGGCGTACGGTTGCTCTTGGGTTTCCAAATATATGGTTTTTCCCAGGTGCTCTTCAGTGCAGACAATGCCCACAGGTGCACCGGCAGTGTTTTTATTGGCAATATCAGCCATCTCGACTCCTCCGTGTCCGTGTTGAGGATTGGACGACGAAGACGAGACACTCTCAAAGTATTGCGCTACACCAGCCTTTGTTGGAGAGTCACCGTAGGGAGCGGCTGCTTGGATACTCATGATATGCTAATCGGCCTCGGTGTTCGAGGAGTCAAATAAAGATAAAGATAAGGTAGTGATGGACCAACAGTTTGCGTCTATTGAGTAACAAGAATGGCGGCTAGTGAAAAGAATGGGATGCCGGGGTGGTTCTAATAACGAGAGAAACAAAAACGCTTAAAGTGGAAGGCTTCGGATCACTTTATACATCGAGACAACCCACATCTGTAGATCAAGATCAAGGAGGGGGCAGGATGTGACTCCCCGCTCTTTTCCACAGAACATGCAACAAGTCACTCTGGTACTACGGGCCCTGCAGCTATCCAATAACAATAGACTAGTCGGAATTCCCCACGATCTACCTTGGCAGGCTGGCTTGGAAGGAAGCCTCGTACGGACAAGACTTGATCCCGCCCGCTATCAATAGACTTTTGGGTGTTGTTGAGAGGCTCATGAAGTTGGGATTGAAGGGGTATCCGAGGCCTTGGACTGAGACTCTGGGCAGGTTGGAGCGAAGTAGGAAAGTCCAAACACGACCACCCCACACCTGATCCCGTGTTATCCGAGCTGTCCACGAGTACAGGCTTCCGCGCCAAGTCAGACCGCTTGTGGTGTGGGGTTTGTGCCTAGCATTGCCAACTCATGTTTCTTATTCCGACAGCGAAAATGACTTCGGTACAAAGACGTCCGACGTTTCTAACACGTAAGTGTAATCTCCTAGACACGAGAACCTGCTCAACCAACCAGGTTGCAGCTTCAAGGCTACTGACAACACTGCGACGCGCGGCGAGGAGAAAGTCGGCACAATGCTTTGCCTCGAACCTCTGCCAGCCTCGAACTGCCTTTCAAACTTGGCTCTGGAGCGCGTAGTTTTTCCAGGCCGGTCTAGGCGGGGTAAGCTGCATGAAGAAGGTGGACGTGGGATGGTGAGATGGGGGGAGGTCAAAGCACGAGAGATGGCCCAGCACTGACCCATAAAGTTGGGTAATACCCCTCACTCTTCTTCTCACTCCTCTTTGATATACACCTATCCTTCTGCCCTCTTCTTCACATCTTTACTACTTCTTTGCTGAAGCTATCGCTGCCTCTGTACACTCATTTTATTCCAATTCACTACCTTTAACAAGTCTTTACCCGTCATGCCTACCTTCGTTGGAGCTATCGATCACGGAACCACATCCTCCAGGTTCATCATCTTTGACACAGGTAGGTCTAGTATCATTTGCATGTTCTGATCAGCTATGCTGCTGACACTGAAAAATAGATGGAAACATTGTTGCTTCCCACCAATACGAGTTTGACCAGCATTTCCCTCAGCCTGGGTATGTATACATGGCATGATCTATCATCATTTTACAGACTAATTTCTCTTTTAGATGGCACGAACAAGAACCAAATGCCATTCTCTCTTCTGTCCGTGAATGTGTAGATTCTGCTGTAAAGCAATTTGTTGGCCAAGGACATGAAAAGCATGATATCAAGGCTGTCGGTCTGACGAACCAGCGTGAAACTGTATGTCCTGTTATATCTCATCTTTGCCCGTGAACAGCAAGCTAATGATTCCAGACCCTCGCATGGGACATCAAGACTGGGGAGGCACTTTACAATGCCATCGCTTGGCCCGACACCCGTACCGCTGCCATGGTCCGCGAGTGGAAGAAAAAGCCTGGCTACGATGACCTTATGGAGATCTGTGGTCTCCCTCTCTCCACTTACCCCTCTGCCATCAAGCTTCTGTGGATGATCAAAAATGTTGACGCCGTGAAGAAGGCCTACGAAGCCGGCACTCTTGCTTTCGGTACCACAGACACATGGTTGCTGTACAAGCTGAGTGGTGGCAAGGATGGTGGTGTGTTCGTGACCGATTCTACCAACGCTTCAAGGACATACTTCATGGACTTGCACACGTTACAGTGGTCAGACCACATCTTGAAGTTCTTCGACTTGGACAGATCCAAGCTGAACTTACCCGAGATCGTACCCAGTGCTTCCGCAACAAAGTTCGGTGCGTTCGCCGGCGGAGAGTTGGCAGGTGTTAGAATCACAGGTGTGCTCGGTGACCAGCACGCTGCTCTGGTAGGACAGAAAGGTTTTGACACTGGTGCTGCAAAGAACACCTATGGAACTGGATGCTTTTTGGTGTACAACGTCGGTGACAAGCCTGTTATTTCTAAGAATGGTCTTTTGGGCACGCTCGCATACGATTTCCGTGGTGTAGCTGGACAGGAAAAGGCAACATACGCTCTTGAAGGATCGATTGCTGTTGCTGGATCTGCTGTCAAGTTCTTGATCAACAATTTCAAGATGGCTAAGGAGTCGTATGAAGTGACCGAGCTGGCTGCTAGTGTGGAAGACAATGGAGGGTGCTACTTTGTTACTGCTTTCAGTGGTCTTTTCGCGCCTTACTGGATGGACGATGCGAAGGGAACAATGTTCGGGTATGTTATTCATGCTCACACATATCCTGACACTACATATCACTAACATGTCCTATAGTATCACACAATACACCTCAGTCGGTCACGTTGCCCGTGCTACCCTGGAGGCATCATGTTTCCAAACTAAGGCCATCCTCGACGCCATGGAGAAGGATTCCGGCAAGAAACTCACCGCCCTCGCCGTCGACGGCGGCATGTCCAACTCCGACCTTTGCATGCAAGCACAAGCCGACATCATCCAAATCCCCGTCGACCGTCCCAAGATGCGCGAAACAACCTGTCTCGGTGCCGCCATCGCCGCCGGTTTCGCAGTCGGTGTATGGAAGTCCTTCGACGAGCTCAAGCAGATCAACACAGAAGGCAGGACACTATTCGAGCCCAAGAACAAGGACAAGAGTCAGAAGAACTACCAGCAGTGGAACCGTGCCGTGCAAATGTGCAAGGGCTGGACGGTAGAGGAGGAGGAGAATGTCGAGGTCAAGAGCAAGAGCGGAACTGAGGAGGTCAGTGGGACGAAGGCGACGAACTGAGTGTGCCGCGTATGAAATGAAAGCAAAAAGACTGGACCATGGTGGATTGGCGTTACTGCGATGAGGACAATCCCCCACTTGGCGGCACGAAGCGGAGGGAGGAGAGATTCCGCAGGCGTTGCGTGTGATGAGAAAGGGCGGTATACCTATGGAGCCCTCCCCTCGTGGCTCGGCGCTTACATTGGCATTACTTTTGGGTAGCTTTGCTTTTCCGAGATTTGCCTCGTCAAAGCCTGGACGAATGTTTAGACGAGTCTTTGGTCTTTTTGAATGAGAAGCCTTTTCTTGTCGAACTTGTTTCCTTGTTTCTAGAATCTGCAACCTTGTGTTAAGCACTTGGTGTCGAGTCTGGCCGTGAGCTACGTCTATGTACTCGAGTACTGCGGCTGAGTACAACGGACTCTTGACCACGAGGTCCAAATAGACTTTTAGCTTCGCTAACTGAGAACGGGCGAACCATCGACCAAGACTTGGAAGACGCTAAGGCAGCTCGTGATTCAAGTGCAAACCGACGCGGCCACGCTAGGCTGGCGGTTGTTCTGATTTTCCATGGATGTGCTCGGAGGTGGTTGTTTCATGCTCGGAAGTTGACCGTGAGAAGATGGAGAGCTTCGTCTCGCCTCGCCCTCCTTGCTTGCTCGTCGTTGTGGCAGAGAAGGACCTTCCTCGTCTCTTTATGTCTATACCTTGTAACAATTCGACTCTGCTTGCTATCCATCAAGTTCTGTAAGAAAAATCCAAAGTCTTGTCATTGTTGACACCGTGCTCTCTGAAATGTCCGAAGACGTCTACATCTCCCAGCACGAAAGCAGCCAAGCAAAAGAAAAACTACCAAGCAATAATACAGCTTCCCAATGGGTTCTCATGATTGAAACCAATATCAGACACGAAATCAACGCGTCGACCAGGCGTCTAAGACCTGCAACAACACGAGCCAATGCTTCAGCAACGCCTGGACTTCGGACTATTTACTATTTTCGCCACAGCTCGTGCTTACCATATGTGATAATTGCCTTAGTAAAATATCGAAATTGTCAGTGGCAACGTACTGTAACATGCTATATCTGGTGTGCTCGTGCTCAGAAATGCCATGTTTTCTGTGCGTGAGTGGTTTGGTTGCCTGGGTACGAGTCTGGTTTCGTCGAGACTTTGACGATGCGAGGTGCTGGAACGTGTGCGAGGTGTGAAAACTGCTACTTGTTGTTGGGCATGGTCTTGTGAGTATATAAATTGGGCTTCAGTATCCTGATCTCTTGCATATCTTCTTCAAGCAACTTTCGTTCTACACTACCACCTCTTTCCATTCCACTATCCACTTTCGTTCCAAGAGCCCTTCAAAACTCCCTCTCTGCTGCTCCAATCCCATCAACTATGCGTGTCGCACTCCTCGTGTCCTTCTTCGCCGGTCTCAGCGCCGTCAATGCTCTGCCCAAGCATGACAAAGGCAGCAGTGACTGCACTTGTATAGAAAAAGTCAAAAGCACAACTACCATCTACGACAAAACGAAAACGATCAAGGCGGGGACCGTCACAGAGACTACGACTCTTGACCCCGTGACAAAGGTAAGCTCAGCAAGCCAAGCATCCTACAACTCAATTCTCGAACAAATCTATCTAACATCCACCCCTCCTCAGACCAAACAAATAACAACAACCACAACCTCGCCCTACACCGCCACATATCATGCTGTCACCTCGGAAACCCTCACCTCCACCTCCACAGTCACCGAGACCGCCTGGCCCTTCATCAACAACAACGCCAAAATGTGCAACTGCCCCACCACATCCACCACCACCCAACTCAAAACCCAACACGGCACAATCACCGTGCTAATCCCCAAAACCAAAACAGCCAAGATTACGCCCCCGCCTACGACTGTGACGAGCACGAAAGTCAAGAGTGTGAAGAGTGCGGTGGAGACGGAGGTTGTGGTGAGCACGAGGTATTTCAGCGCTAATGCCACGGCCACAACCACAACGACTGCGCATGGGGCGCCGTGGGCTTGGGGAAATGGAACGTGGACTAGTACGATGACGGGGACGGGAGGGGTGGTTATTGTTACGGGATCTTGAAGAAGTATTTTGGGGTGTTGTGTGTGAGAATATAGGGTTGGTTGTGGCTTGTTTGTTGGAATTGGAGATGGTTGTGAGAGGAGGATCAGGATCTAGAGATTTATCGGCTGCCGTCTTTCGGCTGGAACGTGAATATCGGGCATCGCATCAAGCCGGCATGGGAATTTGCATATTGCATTGCTTGCGGGTCAAGCAGGCGTATTGGGCTATCTATAGTTGCGAGGCCGTTACACAATAGGCAGGAAAACATATATCACCGGTAGACTAACACGTAGATAGACATAATATATATTCACTCGGGTGGGTGAGATTCCTGCCTTTTATTCGTGTACTGTGCACTTCCACGTTATGTTTCTCAAAAATCCATGGTCTGTTTCTTTTGTGTAAACAATTGTTCTCTTCTATGTCAGTTTTCGCGCTGACAACGTCGTTCTAGCTGATTTTCAAGAACATATCTCGAGCTACCTTCTACCTTCTTCATCCTTACGATCTAACTAACTTTCTGCTGTATACATCGCTCATCCTTCTTCTTCTAACACTCTCCAAGGCGTAGTGCGAAGCGTTGTACACATTCACTTTCAGTGCCAATATATACCATCTTGCAAGCAAGAAAGCTACTGACCACAGCTTTTGAATCTGCTTATACTATTACATTACACGATCATTAGCGCGGAACTCCATCCACTTCATCTATAGTCATTAACGGAACAAAATCCTCTGTCTTTCCGTCGCAGGTGTGTCATTCTTGATATGATGAGCCGAACCGATCTGTGCTCGCCATCTATACTATATCAGATCCAGTGCTCAGAACTTTTCGTGTCACGTCTTTGATCCATATGGTATTTGCGCACTGGGGAGATGAGCATTTGGTTTACGTGGTGGCAGACTTACTGTACCGCCGTAGTCGAATCTGGAATGCTTCCTTGATGGCTTGGGGACGCAGTTTAGTATGATTTGAATACCAATATGGTCTGGCATCCATCATCACTTTATGCTCGGACCCTTCCTATTCTGTGTAGCGCCAGTCGTGCGGTTGTTGCCTATTTCCGACCAGTTTTTCAAGTGTGATTCTGGGTCGTCTTAGCCGAGAAGGCTGGATATAGCTAATGTTGCCAGTTTTTACAAACATTGTGTATTGGGAGTGACTAGAAAATAAAATCAAAAAGACTGTGATCCAGGTGTTCTCAATGAAGTGATTGCGTCGTTGCATAATGCGATGACACTGATCAGGAGAAATGAGATGGTTGAAATGTATCATATGAAGTGGGTTCAGTGGCAGTAGACGGGAGATTGAAACGAAACAACAATAATGTCATGTCATGATATTTTGCCCAAGACGAACGCGTCCTCACGTCACAGCTAGCAAGGTGGCAGGTTGTTCTGATGAAGGGGCGTTAATGTAATTTAGGTAGAGGAAACGCTGTTGAGAAATATATGAAAGGGCGTAGAGGGGAGGTTGAGAAGGGAGAAGGACGACTGAAAGGAAGGAAAATTGAAAGGAAGAAGGAAGATTGGAAGGAAGTGGCTTGAGGAGTATACATGAGGCTGAAATCGCATCCGCTCTAGTTGGATGTTAACAGAAACACGAGGGAGAATGCACAACATATCATAACGAAAAGTGACAGTAGAGGAGCATCTGACGATAAGAAGAAAGCAAAAAGAATTGAAAGGTTTAAACGAGCCAATCCGTCATTGAACATTCCTGCGATAATATGATCTACCAAGTATCTTTTTCTAAAACACTTTTGATAACACCATTTTTATGCATATAGTCTTGAACATCGTTCTGCTACTGTGCTGTATGCCTTTTCTTGTGCAACGAGCTTATTCATGCCTCAAGTCCAGAATCCATTAATGCAGCTCCTATGGCTAAATAAACCTCGAAGAGATGTCCGGCATGGCGGTGGTCGGCGAGGTCGGCAGAATATTTCATGGTCTACTGCTCAGTCTGGAAGTAGTTGAGGAGGACAGAGCGCTCCTGGGACTCCTCACCCCAATCCTTGACAACGACGCAAGAGCAGTTAACAACCTTGCGGGCGTTACCCTCACGATCAATCTGGCCTGCGACACACACAAATGTTGTTAGCCTCCTGTCATATCCACATCCACATCCTGGTCCATCTTCCCAATATTATTCCAGATGTAAACTTACAAAGACCAGCCCACTCGCCAAGCTGCTTGCCATCAGGCACCTTAATAAGCGGAATCTTATGCTCTCCACAAAGCGCAATAACCAACTTCTTGTAGGCCTCCTCTTCACAGTTCTCGTTGAGCACACACATGTGCGCCTGGCGTCTGTCGAGAGCCTTGCTGGCTTCACGGAGACCACGGGCGAGACCGTCGTGGATCAGGGCGAGCTTGAGGACGCCCTTGAGCGCGTCGATGACGGACATTTGGCCGCCGGAACCGCCGGTGGAGGCATCGACGGGAACTTCGACTTCTTCGGCGGGGGCGGGGGAGGTAGGCTGCTCTTCTCCTTCGGACTGGGGGCAGAGAAGGATGTGTTAGTGATGTGATATTTTTGGTGGTGGAGGATGTGGGTGAAGGAGAGCTGAAGAGTGTGAAAGGCGGGGAGTTTTTATACCATTTTGGCTGATTTCGAGGTGATTTCAGATATGTCCGGGTTCCTCGAAGAGTCTAGTTGTTGTTATAGTTTTTTTGATGTTTAGAAACAGAGATTGGAGGAGGTGTTTTTGCATTGAATGTGTGCGGGATCTCTTGGCGCACACGTGATCAGACCCTGAGGTTTGTGCTTGGCATTTTCGAGAAGACCACAGCATGACTTGGAAGAAGAGAATGGGATGTGATTAGATTGGTCAGTCATGCTTTTCATCGACGTTCATTGTCTTAGAATTAGATGATGAAATATTAAGGACGTCGAGATGATTTTGGCCTTGGCCTTGACCTTGACCTTGACCTTGACCTTGACCTTGACCTTGACCTTGACCTTGACCTTGACCTTGACCTTGACCTTGACCTTGACCTTGACCTTGACCTTGACCTT
>Ga0160429_1000384_pt1 | contig 45542 bp, 44 predicted proteins | sample SolpanmetagenomR_FD_108199 | JGI IMG/M metagenome (GOLD analysis project Ga0160429, IMG submission 108199) | Solar panel surface microbial communities from Lawrence Berkeley National Laboratory, California, USA - R | ecosystem: Engineered > Built environment > Solar panel > Unclassified ... | reverse complement strand
GGCGGGGCTGGCGAAGAAAGTGGCAACCAGTGGCTGCTGGAGAATTTGATGCACATCGTACGCGTGCCGAATCTTCGCCGCTAACTCTTGCAAGGGGTCCGGCGCTGCGCCGGCCCGGACCAGCGCCAATATTTTTTCGGTTAACGTCCGTTCTAACGCGAGGGTCAATACTTCAAAGGGGGCTAAGCCAAACTCGACCAGCGCTTCCGTTTGGCCCTGTTGCGCTAAGAACTGGCCCAGATAGGACTGAATGGGACGCAGGTGGCTCGGATAAGGCCGAGCAAAGGCATTGATTTCCAGCAATACAGCGCCCGCACGCAGTTGGGAATCCCAGGTGGGACCAGCTTCTAGTAGGGTAGGGAACTGGTGGGCCGTTTTGCGAAAGTGACTACCCCGACTGGTGCCGGGGGCCGTGGGGTCTGCCTCCAGCCCCTGCGTTAGGTGCCGGGCAGCCGAATCCATAAGCTTCTTTACCTGGTTGTTGCTCCAGCCCTCGGTGCCCGCAATGGCTAGGTCTACATCCTCGGAAAAGCGAGCCAAAAGCCCGTAGGCTTTGCTTAGGGCCGTGCCACCCTTGAAAACTACTTGCTCGCGATAAGGTGAATCGGCCAGTGCCCGTAATACGTACGTGACCCAGTAATCCTTCTCGATTAAGACGTCGGCCATACCGAAGTGCTGGGCCGTGGCCGCTAGCAGGGCGCGAAAGTCGGCGGGGTGCTGGTGCAGGGTCATTGAATGTGCCAAGCGGCGCGATTAGGCAGGACTTTTGCGCTGATGCCGAGGCGATAAGTGGTGAGCGGATTCAGCGTCTGGCGAAGCGCAACGGCCTCTTTTTTATTCGGAAGGTTTTCCAGTAGTGCTCCTAATAAGGCGCGGGCTCGGGGGGGGGCTTGTTGGCAGGCGAGTTCAATGAGTCGACGACGGACTGGGGGAGCTAACTGCCGGAGTTCCTTCGCCACGTGCGTCACCACACGGTCGGGGGAGGTGTCGGGAATCCGCCGTATATCTCGTAATACTTCCAGCCATTGCAACAGCGGTACATCACTGACCTGCTCTAGGGCCGGCCGCACGACGGTACGCAGGCGGCGGGGCAGGTTACGCCGCCGCCGCGTGGATGCCAGGGTGACAACTGCGGGCACTTGGGTAGTGAGGCCTAGTCGGTTATAGACGCTCACCCCGGTTGCGTAGGGTAGTAGCTGCCCCGTAGTAGCACCCACTGCCGCCAGTACGGCTTGGTCACTCGGCGGAACGGGTCCAAAACGGCTAACCTGCGGGCGATAGTACTGGCCTTTGGCAAAGCGCGTGATTTCGCCTACCTTACTAAGTCGGCTTAACGCTGCGGCTACCGCAGCAAATTGGCTAGGCTCTTGTACGAAATCCGCGTAGCCAACCAGCGCGCCTGCGGGGAGCTTGTCAAGTTGCGCTTTTACCCGCTGCATAATGGACACCTTTGCCACGGCTCTCTACTGCAATAGTCAGGTAAAATTACGTTGCGGAGCGCATTATGTCAAGTTTTTGCTGGCAAAAACTTGACATAATGCGTCCAGTAGCTTGCACATACAATCCTACATGCCGCTGAAAATCCATGTAGATTGACCATCTTGGCTAATCTGAACTACCAGTTTTGCTACAGAAAGTAAGCAGCTAATACAACAAGTTGCATAATAGATAGAATATTGCCAATACTAGTAAAGCTTTTTCCCATAGTGCGGACAATAAGTGAACGCACTGCCTTCGGTAGGTAGCTCCTACAGATGTTCACTGCAGCCCGAGGCCACAATGCCGGTTGGAGTAGCAAATAGTCTTAGGTATTGAAAAAATATATTGTCAGAACCAGCGATTATGCTAAGCATTGAAGACCAGTATCTGTTGCGCCTGCAGTTGCACTAGAATACCGACATACGCCTAAGTGGTTGACTTTAAGCTGTATATTTAGTATAGCCCACTCGACTATGCGGTGCAGACCAATACTGCACAGACACTAACAGGCCGGGAGATTAGCCATCGTCGCAGAACGTGAACAGCAGGTAGTCGCCAATCGACATGACGGGGCGTACGGGCGAAACGAAACAGCTAGGTCATTATCCAGCAAGAATATATAAGCTATCAAAGGCTTGGCAGGGAACCCACCTTACGGTTGGTCAGCTGACCGTACGTGGACTTCAAGCAAAATATTTTATAGCTTGTCTATAGCAAATATGAAGAAGCATCGCCTACCTTGCACTAAAAAAATTGGCAAACCATTCCGTCCTGTTCTCCATTATTCTTAGTTAGCTGCCTTGCGACTCCACGTGTACCTAAGCGCCTCCCAGTCAGTATCCTTTGACTATTTGCCCACGCTGAAAAGTGCCTTCCACCTCTGGACGGGCCACAACCCAGCGTTACACGATGGGCTGTCCCTCTACTCGTACTCCTGGCTGCACGGCGGCCGGGCCGGGCGCGGCGGTATTCGTTTTAGCGAGGGCGCCGGCTGGTTTATCAGTGCCCCCGACCGGGAAGTGATTCATACCATCATCAGCGGCGTATTGCGTGCACCCGAAATCGGTCTGGGCCTGCGCGTGCAGGATGTGCGACTGCAGGATGCGCCCGAATTCACGGCCGGCGAGCAGCCTTTTCGCGTGGCCAGTCCCGTGTTCATAAAACACGAAACTGACCGCGACAGACCCGCCGACCACCTGCTGCCTGGCCACGAGCTAGCCGACGAGCTCCTCACCGCCACCCTGCGCCACAAGCTGCGCCAGGCCGGCCTGGATGATACCGGGGCCGCCGTGCGCTTCGACCCAGCCTACATTGCCACGGCCAAGAGCAAGCTCTTCCGCTACAAGCAGGTGCAGTGCCGCGGCAGCATCTGCCCGGTGCTCGTGAGCGGCTCGGCCGCGCAGATTGGTTTCGCTTGGGAGGTCGGCGTGGGGCACTCGACGGGAATAGGCTGCGGGGCGCTGGTTTAATAAGTCTCTTTCACTTATCGGTTAAATTATGCTTTACGTCGTAAAGTACACTGGACCTTTTGGTTACCTTAAGCCGTGGACGGCCGTGCGCGATGGCGAAACTTACTCGCAGCAATTCCTCACGCCCTCCGTCATCGAAGGGATGCGGCAAAAGCTAGGCGTGATGGAGATTCTGAGGCACCGGCTGAGCTATGACTTTCTGGATATGCAGCAGGAGGTTGTACACGCTCGCGCCTGGAAACGAGGCAGGCCCCGCAATACTGGAGTGCTGACGCGCGGCATTCTTATTAATCCGGTTTTGCGCCTAGCTTTCGCTCATCTGACCGAGGCCCAACACGCAGCCCGACAGCATCTATGCTTGTGTCGCAACGAAGACTTGGTCTTTCCTGAAGCTGAAATCAATCAGCTGAATGAGGACGAATTTAATCAATTGGATGGTTTTGAGCTCCGGTTTGAGCCAGAACACGCGGCGGCTTTTCCAGTGGGTTACAATCGATTTGAAAACGGGCAGCTGATGCGGGGCTGGCTTCAAGTGGGGGGGCGGCCGGTACGGCTGGCGGGCCGATGAACCCGCACTCGCACCTATTGGCCAAAAGCCTCGACAATGGCGGCACTACGCTCTATGACCACCTCCTGCACGTAGCAGCTGCCGCCGAAGCCTTTGCGCGCTACCTGAAAGTGGATGTTGCTACCGCCCGGCTCGGGGCTATCCTACACGACATCGGCAAGGCCAGCCCGTTGTTTCAGGAGAGGCTGACGCAGACGCGACGCAGCCGGAGCCAGCAGCCCTTTCGCCATGAGTTGGCCTCGCTGCTGTTTCTGCCGCTGGTGCCGGTAGCACAACGTGCCGCCGTGCTGGAAATGCTGGTCGCTCACCATAAATCCGTGTACCAAGATGCTGGTGAGTTAGGCCTACTCGACCTAGACGAGTACGACGAGGAAGCCGTGTTTTACCACGCGGAACGCTGGGAAGAATGGGAGCCCGCCGCGCGTGACTTGCTAGTCGCCCTTGGCGTGGCCGGGGTACGCCCAGTGGCCCGCGCCGAAGCCGAGGCCGCCCTACAGCAAGCCGTGGCCGATTGCTGGCTTCACATCACGGAACACCACTACGGACCCTCCCTGTGGAAAGGGCTGCTAGTGGGAGCCGACCACTACGCTTCGGCACTGCTTGATGAAACGGCAGATTCAATAAAGGCCGCTTTTTTACCACCGAATTTAGGCTGCTTCATTCGGCCCGACAACACGGGTTTGTATCCGCTGGCAAACTATTCGGCTGCTTCTGACCGGCCCCACACGCTGGTTACGGCTCCTACGGGAGCGGGCAAGACCGATTACCTGTTACGTCGCTGCGAAGGCCGGGTATTTTACGTACTCCCGTTTCAGGCCTCCATCAATGCAATGCACGAGCGGCTGGAAACGGCCCTGCGGTCTACCGGGGCCGACGTGCGCCTGTTGCACGCCGCCTCGCGGGTGCGCCCCGAAACCGACCTGCGCGGCAAGCTTACCTGGGCCGAAAAAGCCCTACAGGATAAAGTAGGGGCAGCCGTGAAGGTATTGACGCCCCACCAACTGGCGGGTATCGCCTTCGGTACTCGCGGCTACGAAACCTTGCTGCTTGATGTGCGCGGCTGCGATATTATTCTGGACGAAATCCATACCTATACGGCTGTATCGCAGGCAATGGTACTCAAACTAGTGGAAGTACTGAGTCGGGAAGGCTGTCGCCTGCATATTGGGACGGCCACGATGCCTACTGTGCTCTACGAGCGCGTGGCAGCGCTACTAGGCCGTAGCCAAGTGCTGGAAGTAGCGTTGACCCCGGCTGAGCTGACTACCTACGACCGGCACCGCATTTACAAAGTCGATGACCTCCCGACCCTGCTGCCTACGCTACGGGCCGCCGTTGAGGCCGGCAAAAAGGTGCTGCTCGTTTTCAACCGAGTACGACGGGCGCAGGAAGTCTTCGAGGAGTTGCAGGAAGAATTTGCGGAAGTCACTAAAATGCTACTGCATAGCCGCTTCAAACGGGGCCGCCGGGCCGAGCTCGAACGGCAGCTCCTCGAAGACATCAACCCCGCCGACAAGCCTGGCCCCTGCCTGGTAGTGGCTACCCAGGTAGTAGAAGTAAGCCTGGATATCAGCTTCGACCGTATGATAACCGAGGCCGCGCCGCTCGATGCGCTGGTGCAGCGCTTTGGGCGCGTGAACCGCCGCCGCACAGCCGCCACGCGCGGGCAACTGTGCCCCATACACGTGCTGGCCCCGCCCGAACAGGAAGCGGATGCTAAACCCTACGACCTAGCCGTGGTGCAAGCCAGCTACGCAGCCCTGCCCGACCACGGCCAGGTTTTGGCCGAGGCCGACGTACAACGCCTCATTGACCAAGTATATCCTACCGTGAACTTTACCGATGTGGAGGCGCACAGCATTTACCAGCAGGGCCACTGGACGCAGCCCCTGCTCACGCACCGCGCCAACTCGTATCTGCTGGGCCTGCTTGAAATCGACTCCGTGGCGTGCGTGCTGAAGCAAGATGAAGAGGCCTACCTGGCTGCCTGCCAGGCCCAGGATGCCGAAACCCAGACCCGCCTGGAAATCCCGATTTCCTTTAAGCCCTACGCGCTGCGGCAGTTGAAGCAGCTAACCTGCGGCCACCGGCCCTTCGTGGTAAACGACTCGGCTTACGACGACCACCTGGGACTGCGAACCGAAAAAATCACGAGCCAGACCGGGCCGCTTTTTGAGATATGGTAGCCTTCTTATTCCTTTTCTTATGATTGCCAGCACCATCGGCCAGGAATTTCTACGCCAGCGCAACGCCCATACCGACCGGCCGCTCACGCCCGAAAGCTACTTTCAGGACGTGTTCGTGCCGCTGTTCTTCGGCCATCCGAACTACTTCATGCCGGGCGGCAACTCGCCGCTGGAAAACCCCAAATTTAAGAAAGGTACTCGCCCCGAAGCGCCGGAACGGGCCGAGCGCATTGCCAAGTTCTACAAAAAAATGCTGGACGACCCAGCCGGCTCCAGCCCTATTGGCTACCCATCCACCGACCCCGAAGCTAATACATCGGGACAGGTAAGCAACTTAAGCCTATCGGTAAGTACAGCCGAGGCAATGCTCTCGTGGGTGGGCGGTGGGCTGGGTGTGGGCGTAGATGGTGGCTACCAACTGCTTTTCACCACTCCCGAATTACTACAACTGCTGGAAGAAGGCTGGCATCATTATCGTCACTTCCTCAACACAACCGAAGGCATTGCACCTAATCAGGTCAACTCTTGGAACGGGCAATGGCTGGCGCACGCGCTAAGTGCGGGTTACAACCCCGCCCAGCCGCTGGCGGGGTTTGGCACTGAAACCTGGCTGGCGAGCGAAGGCCCCACCAAAGGCCGGGTGCAAACCGTGGCTTGGAATAAGCTGCTTTTTGGGCTGGCCCGCCGGCTAGGGCAGCGGCCGTTGGTGGCCTACGTCTATAACCTGGGCCAGATGAACACTACCATCGGCTTTCTGCCACTACTACTACCCGATGTGCGCCGCGTGGTGGAACTCTACCGCCACCTTTTCGGCGAATTAGACTACGCCCGCGACCGCCTGGCGTTGGAAACTATTTACGGCTCGGCCTTCAGCTTTCGGCGCGTGTGCCAATTAGGTAGCGTTGGTGTGCAGGCGCTCGAACCGAAAGGCCTACGCGGCCTGATGCCTTACGTGGGCAATGGCAAAGAAGGCAAAATGCCTAGCCTCACCAAATCGGACGACACGCAACTCGTTTCTTATCACGCATACCAAACCTGGCTTCTAGCAATGCTCGACAACAAAGACCTCTGGGAAGAATCTGAAAAAGCGGCTCATCTCCTACTAGCCTATGAAGCGGGCGCGGGCAAGCTCAAGGCCAATCGTGGTAACAACGTGCAGGCGGTGCTGAAAGCCCCCAGCCGACGCAAGTTTCAGGATGCCATGGAGCCGGTAGTGGCCGAAACCCACCCGCCCACCGCCGCCGTGAGCCTGTGCCACGCCGTGCATTTGCTACCCGAAGACAATTTTCAATATTTTCTCACGCTCGTGCGCTTGCGCTACGCCGAATTTGCTCGCTGATTTTTAATACCTTACTTCTTTAATTTCTCATGCAGCCCCAACTTTTCCCCGACCCAACGGCCTCGGCCAATGCTGCGCCTACGTCCGGTCCGGCTGGTCAACAGCCTTTCCTTTACCTGCGTGGCCTCAAACACGCTGACCACACCGTTTTTTCGGTGCAGGAGGGACAGAAGCGGTATTACGATAACCAGTTTGAGCGGACCGTGCCCTACTCCAGCGGGCAGCAAGTGAAACGCTCGTTGCTGGATACACTGCGCCAGCAACTGCAGGTAGCGCCAGCTCCGACCACGTTTGTGTTTGACGTGAGCGAGAAAAAAGGCAAGCAGGCTTTAGACGAAGGCGAAGTCCTCTCTGCCTGCGACCCTCGCTACGCCGACCAGTTGCTAGGGGGCTGGATGGCCGCTCGGGCAGCTTCAGCGAAAGAGGGCGACAAGGACAAAGGTGGGGAGCAGAAGGAACGGACGCTGAAGCGTCGCAGTCCACTGTCTATTTCGGCTATGCGGCCCTTACACCCATTGCTATGCAATTTTTCGAAGGAAAACCTCACGTTTGACCGTCGCGAAACCGCTGGTCAAAATAAGGTTGTAGTGCGGGGTACCGATGGCAAGCCCTTGAGTGAGGAAGCCATTGCCGGCCTACTGGAAGGAGTGGACCGTAGCCTATTTATGAAGTGGATACCAGACGCTGGCCGGGCCAGCGGCCTATTCGTCCACGATGTAGCAATTGACCTACGCACCCTATTCTGTGTGTCCATCAACTCATTTGAGCCGGAGGTGCCTAAGCCCATTTTGGCTCAACTGCGGGAAAATGGTTGGCAGGAGGGCGAAAATGCTTTTGGTAAATGCCTTATCTGCCCGCCCGCTGAGCGGGAGCGCATTATTCCGGCTCTGGCCTACGCGCTACTACACTGGCGCATTACCAGCAACCAGGCCCGTACCTACAGCCCCATGGAAACGCTGGCCGTAGCCATCAGCGACAATGCCAACCGTATTACGGGCGCCATCCGGGCCAAACTCGACCCGGAAAACGAGAAGAAAGCTCTCCCCATTGTGGAACAGATACCTGGTACGGAAGTATTCGTGACGCTGGCCGGCGCAGGCTATTTCCGCACCTACGACGAGAAAGCAGACGCGCTCGACCAAGCAGCAGCCTACTTAATGGACCGTTTACGCAGCTTCGATTACGAAAAACAGGCTTCCTAATCCTTTAAAACGCCCGACTGCTCAGCCAGCCGGGCGTTTTTGAAGCAGCATACTTATGAAAGCCCTCACCGCCACCCACGTCAAGTACTACCACCTGTGCCGCCGCAAGTTGTGGCTCTTTGACCGCGACGTGTGGATGGAGCATACCTCGGAGGCCGTAGCGGTGGGCGAGTTGCTACACCAGACGGCTTACCCCCAGCGGGCCGAGCGCTACCGCGAAATAAGCATCGGTGGCAGCAAAATTGACTTCTACGACCCGCAACGCAAGGTAGTGCACGAGTTGAAGAAGTCGAACAAGATGGTGGACTCGGACACGGCTCAGGTGAAATACTACCTCTGGCTGCTGGAAGAGCACGGCGTAGACAGCCCTACCGGCCTCCTGGAATACCCGAAGCTGCGCCAGACCCAGCCCGTAGTCCTTACCGACGAGGACCGCACCCGCATCCCGCAGGAACTGGCGGCTATGCGCACCCTGCTGGCCAATGACACGCCCTGCCCGCCCGTCATCAACCGGCCCTTCTGCAAACAGTGCGCCTACTACGAGTTCTGCTACGTGGCTGAGTAACAAAATAATTCTCTCCCGCCCAGTCCCAAGCCACCCACCCAGCCGGGCGTGTTCGTTAAATCCTACAAATCCGTTTGAATCTGCAGTGAAGAAGACGTTCTACCTCTTTAACCCCGGCCGCCTGTCGCGCCTAGACAACACCCTCAAATACACGGCCTACGATGAGGCCGGGGCCGAGGGCCAGACGCGCTTCTTGCCTATAGAGGACGTGGCCGACCTCTACGTGTTCGGCTCGCTCGATGCCAACTCGGCGCTGTACAATTTTTTAGGTAAGCACGGCGTATCGGTACACTTCTTCGACTACTATGAGCATTACACGGGCTCGTTTATGGCCAAGGAATACCTGCTGGCCGGCCGCCTGCAAGTAGCCCAGACTGGCCACTACACCAGTCTTAAAAAACGCCTCGTGCTGGCCCGCAAGCTGGTGGAGGGCGCGGCCTTCAACCTGCTCAAAAACCTGCGCTACTACCAGAGCCGGGGCCGGGTGGTGGGCGAGGAAATCGCGCAGATTGAGCTCTACGTGTCGGCTCTGTCCCACGCTACGAGCGTGGCCGAAATTATGGGCTACGAGGGCAACATCCGGCAGACGTACTACCGCTGCTTCGAGCAGCTGGTGAGCGTACCGGGCTTCACCTTCGGCTCGCGCAGCACCCAGCCGCCGCAAAATGAGCTTAACGCGCTCATTTCTTTTGGTAACATGCTCTGTTACTCAGCCTGCCTTTCGCAGATTTACCACACCCAGCTCAACCCGACCATCTCATTTTTGCACGAGCCCGGAAGCCGGCGCTTCTCGCTAGCCCTGGATATGGCCGAGATTTTCAAGCCCCTGCTTGTGGACCGTACCATCTTCCGGCTACTCAACAAGAAGGAAATCCAGCCCCGCGACTTCGTGCGCGAGCTCGATGGCTGCCTACTTAAGGAAGCCGGTCGCAAAACCTTTGTGCGCGCGTTTGAGGAGCGATTGAAGGAAACCATACAGCACCGCCGCCTTAACCGGAGCGTCAGCTACCAGCATCTTATTAAGCTGGAGTGCTACAAGCTCACCAAGCACCTGCTGAATATGGAAGATTATCAACCTTTTAAAGCCTGGTGGTAATGTACGTTATCTTGGTGTATGACATGAAGCAGCAGCGTGTGGGCCGGATGCTGAAACTATGCCGCCGCTACCTGCACTGGATTCAGAACTCAGTATTTGAGGGCGAAATCAGCGAGGTGAAGCTAACCGAACTATTGGTCAAGGCTCGCACGATTATGGACGAAGAGGAAGATAGTCTAATTCTCTTCAAAAGCCGTACCCAGCAGTGGCTGGAAAAGCAAGTTGTTGGGCGCGAGCGAAGTTCGCTAGACACAATTTTGTAGCAGTGTCTCGTCGTCGGTGGGCGCGTAGCGCTTGCGGAGCAGCATAGACAGCGCAGGCTTTGAGCTAACGATTTGATTAACAAGGTTGTCTATCTGCGGGTAAATTCCTGCTTTGAGCTATCGACGACTTCGGTAAGTTTCTCTCTGGTAAAAACGTGCCTTTACTGCATAGAAACACCTATACTTGTGGCTTAATCGACGCCCTTCAATCGGACCAGGTGGAATTGAAATAGCAGCGCCAGGCCCACGAGCTCCACGAGTTACTAACCTTCAATCGGACCAGGTGGAATTGAAATGCTATAGTTCAATCCCCCGTCGGCCGTGCTCGTTCTCCTTCAATCGGACCAGGTGGAATTGAAATTGGGGGTGAACGGCAAGCTCGTCGGCGTCGGCGCGCCTTCAATCGGACCAGGTGGAATTGAAATTGGCAGTCAAGCGTGACGCCTTGCAACCACCATAGCCCTTCAATCGGACCAGGTGGAATTGAAATGCGTAGGGTAGAGGTTGAGGATGGCAATTTCAACGGCCTTCAATCGGACCAGGTGGAATTGAAATACTATGCCGCCGACCCCGAAGCCTTCCATCGTCGCCGCCTTCAATCGGACCAGGTGGAATTGAAATATTGACACGCCCACGCTCAGCAACATGGTGCAGCACCTGGTGGAATTGAAATAAGGCTTGCAGGGCGGTATCGAGCAAAGCGTTCATCCTTCAATCGGACCAGGTGGAATTGAAATATGTAGCTGCCCAAGGTGTAGCCATTCATGCGAAACCTTCAATCGGACCAGGTGGAATTGAAATATACTGCCCACCATTGCGGTCTGGCCGCTCAGCATGCCTTCAATCGGACCAGGTGGAATTGAAATTTTTTTATCTTCTCAGCTATTGCCTTGTAGCGGGCTCCTTCAATCGGACCAGGTGGAATTGAAATACGACACCCGCCGCCAGGCCGAGGTGCTGTGCGGGCCCTTCAATCGGACCAGGTGGAATTGAAATATGGCCGCCTTGGCGATGCCCTGCGCTTTGTTGAACCTTCAATCGGACCAGGTGGAATTGAAATAGTAATGTGGGCGATGCGCCCGCGGCGGGCGTTGTACCTTCAATCGGACCAGGTGGAATTGAAATTCATTCTCAGAGTACAGCTCTCGGAAGAGGACACGCCCTTCAATCGGACCAGGTGGAATTGAAATGCATGTACCAGGTGCCCGGCGCCAACGGCGGGCAGATCCTTCAATCGGACCAGGTGGAATTGAAATTTCCAGACGGTGTTATCATTGATTTTCGTGCCGTAGTCCTTCAATCGGACCAGGTGGAATTGAAATTGGTGAGCGCCTGGCCAGCCCGGCAGCGCCTGAGCTCCTTCAATCGGACCAGGTGGAATTGAAATGGGGCTTTCAATCCTCTGCTGTATGACCCTCTCCGACCCTTCAATCGGACCAGGTGGAATTGAAATGTGCTTACGCATCGGCCGCCCGCGGCGCCGCCCACCTCCTTCAATCGGACCAGGTGGAATTGAAATCGAATGGGTGCAGTTGCTCACCATTGCCGCCGTGTGCCCTTCAATCGGACCAGGTGGAATTGAAATTTGAGCACTTGCACGGGCGTCATGGTCTTGTCAACCTTCAATCGGACCAGGTGGAATTGAAATCGTGAAGGCTGCCCGCATTGCCTACTACCACTACCTCCCTTCAATCGGACCAGGTGGAATTGAAATAAGCCTGCGTATAAACAAACAGGGTTAGGGCAGCGCCCTTCAATCGGACCAGGTGGAATTGAAATAGGAGTTGCCCCGCTTCGCCTACAACCTCGACGTGAACCTTCAATCGGACCAGGTGGAATTGAAATAGGATTAGCCCGGCGAGGAATTGCCACAGGAGGAATCCTTCAATCGGACCAGGTGGAATTGAAATCTTCTTGCTCGCTGGCAGGCCACAAGCCGCCTTCCAGCCTTCAATCGGACCAGGTGGAATTGAAATGTAGGCCGGCCAATTTCAGCCGCTCATCAAGTGCCGCCTTCAATCGGACCAGGTGGAATTGAAATATGGCCCCGCCGGCACGGTGCGGCCGAGCGAGGTGCCTTCAATCGGACCAGGTGGAATTGAAATGGGGTTGGGCGCCCGGCCTCCAGGGCTGAGCGGATTCCTTCAATCGGACCAGGTGGAATTGAAATTTAGCCCCGACACGGTGAAGCTCACCTGGTAGCGCCCTTCAATCGGACCAGGTGGAATTGAAATACGACTGGGCCGCCGTGCACGCGGCGCTGGCCACGCCCTTTAATCGGACCAGGTGGAATTGAAATTAACGGTGGCAGCCTATCCCGGCCGCTTCTCGGTGCCTTCAATCGGACCAAGTGGAATTGAAATATAAACGGGTTGTCGGTAGCTAGCGAGGGGATGAAGCCTTCAATCGGACCAGGTGGAATTGAAATATTACGGAGCGTGAGCAAGTCTGAAAGAAATTCATCCCTTCAATCGGACCAGGTGGAATTGAAATAAAACCGCCAGCAACAGAACGAGCCGGTACGCAAGCCCTTCAATCGGATTAGGTGGAATTGAAATTGATAACCGGCCACAACAACGCTGGCAAGAGCGAGGCCTTCAATCGGATCAGGTGGAATTGAAATTGCGCTTTCGCACCCGGGCCGAAGCCGACGCCCCCCCTTCAATCGGACTAGGTGGAATTGAAATATGGTGTAGCGGATAAGCTCTAGCCGAACCGGGCCCGGCATGGGCGCTAATCCTTCAATCGGACCAGGTGGAATTGAAATTTGGGGATGTGGAAGAAAACATTGTAGGCCGCGCGCCTTCAATCGGACCAGGTGGAATTGAAATTAGGTTTTTCAGGGTCAAGCACCTCGTGCGGGGTGCCTGCAATCGGACCAGGTGGAATTGAAATGTGGTGAGCTTCGACCAGCGGATGCAACTCGTGATGCCTTCAATCGGACCAGGTGGAATTGAAATGGTAGAAAGTGAGATGGATGCCCGCGTTGGCGCCGCCCTTCAATCGGACCAGGTGGAATTGAAATAAACAGTTGAAGCACTCTCCGGTAAACTTGCTGAGTCCTTCAATCGGACCAGGTGGAATTGAAATATGTAGTTCTGCGAGCCAGTGGTGGGCATACCCTGCCTTCAATCGGACCAGGTGAAATTGAAATCCAGGCCGCCACCGAGGCCATCATCCGCCTCACCAACCTTCAATCGGATCAGGTGGAATTGAAATAGCTTCGGCGCATCAGCGCCCTCAGCCTAGATTTTGCATTCAATCGGACCAGGTGGAGTTGAAATGTCGAGCCGGCGGCGTTCAGCAGCAGGCAGTCGGCTTCTTCAATCGGACCAAGTGGAATTGAAATCAGGTCACGCTTATTCGCTTTAACAAGCGTTGTACGTGTACACTTCCCTAAATCGGAACCCAGCTTTCATAAAAGTAAATTTTATAGAAATAATCTTGGTTCTGCACTTGCCGTTGTAATAATACCAGCAACGACAGAACGGCCCTCAGCAAGGCGTCCCATTGGGTTTTAGCATTTTCTAAGCGAGCACTTGGAAGGATCCATCGCATCCTAGGCTGCCAGCACGGCAGCCCTAGATTGAGAACAACGGCACTGGGAGGCTTTAATGCATATAATACAAACTACTGCGTCGGTTTGGGTAGCAGGCGCTGCACCCCCATAGGATGAAATGCTTTCCCGTGCCGTGTTCGGTAGCCCGACAGGTTGAGCTGCTCGGCAATGGCCCGCAGTGTCGCCCCAGTCGCTCGCAATAAGACGGCCAGTTGCGCCGCCTGCCGATTCTGAAGATTCGCTTGCGCATTCTGGGTCATGGCCAACCACGACTTTTCTCGTGCTGCTTGGGTCAGGTTGGCTGGCGTACCTAGTCGAGCACCCCGCGCTTTCTTAGCCGCTAAGGCATCGCGAGTACGGGATGAAATTGCTAACGCCTCCTTCTGGGCGACGGCCGCCATGATGTGCAGAGTAAACTCATCGGCGGCCGGCAGGTCCACGGCCAGAAAGCGCACCCGACTTTCCATGAGCGCCGCCAGGAAAGCCACGTTGCGCGCGAGCCGGTCCAACTTCGCCACCAGCAGCACCGCGTCTTCCTGTCGGGCCTTAGCAATGGCTGCCTGTAATTGGGGCCGCTCGTTTTTCTTACCGCTTTCGATTTCGAGAAAGGTGGCCACGAGCGTCGCGTCACCGCGGAGGAAATTCTGCACCGCCGCTTGCTGGGCTTCGAGGCCGAGGCCGGACTGGCCTTGGCGGACGGTGCTCACCCGGAAGTAGGCGACATAATTGGTCATCGAGCGCAAAAGTACCCCAAATCGGAGGCTTGTCACAAAAGTTAAACGTACGTTTAACAACTGACTATAACCCCTATCTTCGCTTAAAATCACAAGTTTTTAGAGGTCTTTCTCTCATGCCCGCCTATTTCGCCTACTACCGCGTCTCGACCAAGCAGCAAGGCCAGTCCGGGCTCGGCCTCGAAGCCCAGCAGGCGGTGGTGGTCAGTTTTCTCAAAGGGGGCCAGCCGCAGGGCGAATACGTTGAAGTCGAAAGTGGGAAGAAGAACCGACGCCCGCAGTTGCTCGCCGCGCTGGCGGCGGCTCGCGCCGCGGGTGGGGTGCTCCTGATTGCCAAGCTTGACCGGCTGAGTAGGAACGCGAGTTTTATCTTCACGCTGCGCGACTCAGGGGTAGACTTTGTCTGCTGCGACATGCCCGATGCGAACACCCTTACTGTGGGCCTCTTCGCTGTGCTCGCTCAACACGAGCGCGAGACGATTTCCAAACGCACCAAGGATGCGCTCGCCGCCAAGAAGGCGCGTGGGGCGCAGTTAGGTACTCCGACCAACCTCACGGCGGCGGCTCGGCAACAGAGCCTGCTCGTGCGGCAAGCGCAAATTCAGCAGCATCCGGGCCTGCGACAAACGGCGGCCTTCATTGCCTCCCGTCGGGCGCAGGGGGTGAGCTTTCGCCAACTGGCGAGGGAGTTGAATGCCCTCGGCTTTACCGCCCCGCGCGGAGGAACCTTCAACCAAAAGCAGGTCCAGCGTTTGGCCGAAAGGATTCCCGTGACATCGGCGGCAACTCCTTCCAGGTGACTATATAATAAGGAGTGGCGTAGAGGTGTTACTTGGCCCTAAAAACGACACTACGGTTTTCTCCATTGCCCACTGGTTCGCTTAGGCAGAGAACCTATAAACTAGCATCGCGCAAGTTCCTTGCTTACTCGGCCCTCAGCAGTCGCCGGTGCGCCCGGTAGGCGCTAGGGGTTTCTGCCAGTTGGACCCGAAACGCTTTTATCAGGTGGCTCTCGTCCGTGTAGCCATATTCGAAAGCTAGCTGCGAGACGGTTTTGTCACTGAATTCTAGTTGTAACTGAATCGCCCGGATGCGGCTTTTCTGGATGAAGGCCTTGAGGGTTTGCCCCGTGTGGCGCCGAAAATACTGGCCGAGGTAACCCGGGCTGAGATGGAAGTGCACCGCCAGTGCTTCCACAGCCAGCGTGGCAGGCTCGCGCAAGTGCGCGTGCAGGTAGTGAATGAGGGTGGGCACCAAGTTAGCGGCCGCCGCTGCGACTTGGCTAGGCTGCGCCTGCTGTTGGCGGCGGACCCTAGCTAGCAACACCAGGATGCTCAAGACACTGGCGTGAATGGTATTGGCATACATAAACTGCCGCTGCGCAAACTCACGGATGCAAAACTCGACCTGACTGCGCAGGTAAGCCCGCGTAGCCGCCTCAAAGGCGAAGGGCGCTGGGGCCTCGTCGGTCTCGAACAGGGGCTGCACCAGGGCGAAGGTATCGTTAGCGGCCAGTAGAAACGAGAGGTTGAGCTTGATAAGACAGAAGCGGGTGGGCTCGGCAATGTCAAAGCGGTGGGCATCGCGAGGGCTGCACAGAAATATATCGTCGGCCTGGTAGGGGTACTGCTGCTCGTTGAGGTGGTGGGTGCCCGCCCCGTGGAGGATATAAATCAGCTCGTAATGCGTGTGCCGGTGCAGCGGATAGCGCCACTCGGCGGCGTCGAGTACGCGCACAAAAAAGGGACATACCTGCGAAAAGACCTCCATCTTCATTTTTTACCGGATTCTCTCAAAGTTTTACAAGGTACCGGTTTGCCGCGGCCGAGACCTTTGCTGCTGAACTTACCGGGCCGCCCTCGGCGCTCGAATTATATGCAAAGCACACCGAAAGTCGCCCTCGTCGTGGGCGCGCAGGGCATTATTGGCCGCAACTTAGTCGACCACCTGGCCACGCTGGCTGACTGGGAAGTTATCGGCCTATCGCGCCGCGGGGGCGAGGCCAGCGGGCGCGTCCGGCACCTGGCCGTGGACCTGCTCGACCCCGCCGACTGCCAGGCCAAGCTCCGCGACCTGACCCACGTCACCCACCTGTTTTACGCCGCTTATCAAGACCGGCCCACCTGGGCCGAGCTGGTGCCGCCCAATCTGGCCATGCTGACCAACGTGGTGGAAACGGTGGAGCCCATCGCGGCCGGATTGCGGCACATCAGCCTCATGCAGGGCTACAAAGTGTACGGCGCCCACCTAGGGCCCTTTAAGACCCCAGCTCGCGAAACCGACGCCGACCACATGGGCCCCGAGTTCAACGTGGACCAGCAGCGCTTTCTGCAACAACACCAAGCAGGCAAGGCGTGGAGCTGGTCGGCGCTCCGGCCGTCGGTGGTCGGCGGGGTGGCTCTGGGCAACCCCATGAACCTGGCCGTGGCCATTGCCGTGTATGCGGCCATGTGCAAGGAACTGGGCTTGCCGCTGCGCTTCCCCGGTAAGCCGGGCGCGTATGATAAGCTGCTGGAAATGACCGATGCCGGCCTGCTGGCGCGGGCCACCGTGTGGGCGGCCACCGACCCGCGCTGCGCCAACCAGGCTTTCAACATCAGCAATGGTGACCTATTCCGCTGGAACGAGCTATGGCCGCAGCTGGCCCGCTTTTTTGAACTGGACGTGGCGCCGCCCCTCCCCCTGCCGCTGCGCGTCGTGATGGCCGATAAGGAGCCCCTCTGGCAAGCAATGGTCGCCAAATACGAGCTCGCCCCGCACACCTACCAGGAGGTTTCCTGCTGGGGCTTCGCCGACTTTGTCTTCTCCTGGGACTACGACCTGTTTGCCGACGGCTCCAAGGCGCGGCGCTTTGGCTTCCACGAGTTTGTGGACACCCAAGCGATGTTTAAGGACATTTTTGCGGACTTACGCCAACGCAAAATTATCCCTTAACCGCCGGCTGGATGCCCGAAAGCCAGTTAGTATTCGCCTACTTCTAACGGGGCTTCTGCCGCCAGGCCGGGTAGGCGGGCGGCCCAGGTAGCCAGCTCCGTCGCCCGCTGTTCGTCCGACTGCCGGGCGGGGCCATACACCACGTGGGGCGCCAGCACGGTGAAGCCCGTGAATTGGAACATGCCCCGGTGAATGGGCCGCAGAATCCCCAGTAAATCTCCCTGCAACCCGCCCGGCTGGTAGGCTTCGGCCGGGCTCCCACTGCCGGTCGTGAGCGACAGCAGCGCCCGCTTGCCCCGAAATACGCCATTTTCATAAATCTGGCCCGCGCCGTACGCCCGGCCCATGGCAAATACCCGGTCGACCCAGCCTTTGAGCACGGCGGGCACGCCAAACCACCAGAGCGGAAACTGCCAAATCAGCACGTCGCACCAGGCCAGCTTTTGCCATTCCGCTTCTACGTCGGTTGCAAAGCCGTGGTGCGCTGTGGCGTATAGCTCTTCCCGCTGCTGCTTGAAATACGCCGCGTCCTGCACAGTGGTGAAATTGTGACGGTCGGACACGGGCTCAAACGGTTGGGCGTACAGGTCCGAAACTTGCACCTGATGCCCGGCCGCTTCGAGCGTAGTAATGGCCGTGCGTAGCATGGCCCCGTTAAAGCTCTGGGGTTCGGGATGGGCGAAAACAAGCAGGATGTTCATGAGAAAAGGGGTTTGCGAGCGGTAAAACTACTTTTGTGTCTACCCCATCTGCTAGTTGACCGCAAATTGTGTGGTACGCACAAAAAAGGAAGTAATGGCCACCCGCAAACTCGCCTCCACCAACAACCGCAACCGCGAAGTCCTCGGCGATTTCTGTGGTATCAACTATGCCCTGAACCTGCTGGGCGGCCGCTGGAAACTGCTCATCCTGCACAAGCTGGAGCCGCAAAAGCGGCGCTTTAGCGAGTTGAAGCGAATCTTACCCCATATCACCGACCGCATGCTCACGCTGCAACTGCGCGAACTGGAGCAGGATGGGCTGCTTGCGCGCACCGTCTTCGCGGAAGTGCCCCCGCGCGTCGAGTACGCGCTCACAGCCAGCGGCCTAGCCCTGGCCCCTACCTGGCACAGTCTAGAAGCCTGGGGCAATGCCCACCGGCAAGCCAGCACAACGGAACAGGCAGACGATGTGAGGCCCTAGGTCGGCTCCAAAGGGGCGCCAGCTATAGGTAAGCACCTAGCGTTTGCAGAGCCCCAGTTACTACCTATTATAAGCTCTGCCCTATGGTTGAGGCAGTTCTTCCTTAGAACGAAGCACTTGCCCTTACGCGCTAAACCGAACAGCCCCGCCCTTTTGATGAAGGTCGGGGCTGTCTGTAGTTAACCCTTATTGCACCTAAGTTCTATAGTAGACGAGTTTTCAATACTTTATTGATTTGCGGCTCATAAGTAAGAATTATAATACCTAAACTTAACTTTATCATTAAAAAGGTGCAGCGTTTCGCCAGGGACTTTATAACAAGGATTAGTGCGCCAGTTCTTCTCTAAAACGACCGATATCTGTATGTAGCTAAATGCTTTACTTATCGTTACCTATCTGAACGGAGCCTCCTAGCGTAGGTCTTAATTATATATACCCAATTGAGACCAACGCAAAATAGTCCTTACATAGAAGATGAAAGTTACCAAAAGGCTTTATTTAGTCTTGCAATAACTCAAACTTTGCGAAAAGCCAGGGGCGTGAGGCCTGTGTGCTTCTTGAAAAAGATGTTGAAGTAGGACGCATATTCGAAGCCCAGGCCGTAGCCGATGGTGGCCATGTCCCAGTCGGTGTGATGCAGCAGGGCCTTGGCTTCGCCCACCAGGCGCTCCGTGATGTGGGCCGTAGTGGACTTGCCGGTAGCTTCCTTCACGGCCCGGTTCAGGTGGTTGACGTGCATGGACAGCTGCTGGGCAAAATCGCCGGGCGTGCGCAGCAGTAGCGGATTTTCCGGGTTTTCGATGGGAAACTGCCGTTCCAGCAGTTCCAGAAACAACGTCGTGATGCGAGCGGCCGAGTTCTTGGGCTGCAAAAAGGTGTCGGCCGGCTGCATGCGTAGCGCCTCGTGAATCAGCAGCTGCAGGTAGGTGCGAATCAGGTCGTTTTTGAAGAGGTACCCGGTGCCCTGCTCCGTTAGAATCTTCTGAAAAATGCTTTGGACGTAGGTGGCCTGCTCCGCACTAAGGGGGAAGATGGGCGAGCCGCCTACCTTGAACAGCGGCGACTGCTGCAGGCTCTCCGACCGGTCGTTTTCCTTCATGAACGCCTCCGTAAACAGACAGGAATAGCCGGTCAGGCGCGAGGTGTGCAGTTCCAGCGAGTACGGGATGAAGGGGTTGGCAAACATCAGGCTGGTGCCCGGCAGCCGGATGCTGCGGTCGGCATAGTGCACGGTGCAGTCGCTGGTCATCAGCGCCACCTTGTAGAAGTCGCGGCGCCGGTAGGCCACCCCCGAAGTACCATCCGTGTCCACCTCGTAGGCTCGGAAGCCCCGGCGTTGCAATTCCTGCGTGCTTTGCTCCTGGGTAGCGCAGGACTGGTCAGCGGTTAGCACGGGCGCGGCAGCTTCCGCGGCTACTGGTTCGTTGTTCATGGAGAAGGAAGTAAAGTAATAGTAGCGACAGTCATCTGTTGCCGATAGGCTACCCTAATTATCGTCAACAACATGAAAAAGGCGGAAAGCACTTCGCAGGCAGATGTAGCAGCAGGCAAAGGAGCTGCCTGGTTTAGCCAGAGTTGGCTCGGCTAGGGTCAGCGAAGGAATAAAACTAAAAACGCACTAGCACTCCCGGTGATACCAGTGGGCACCCAGCATACCCGTTGGCGAGCGGGAATAACAGCGAAAGCGGCGAGGCATTGGCTGCTGGTAGCGCAGGGCCTCGTGCATCACCACCTGCAAGCAAGTATGCAGCTGCTCCTTCTTGAACGGATACGCGGAGCCTTGCGTGGCCAACATCCGTTGAAAAATAAGCGTGAGGTAGGCGGCTTGCTCGCCGCGAAGCGGCACCACAGCCGCCTGGCTGTGCAGGCTCGCCCACTGCGCCAGGCACCCAAAATGGCCGTTTTCCTGCAGAAAGGCCTCGGTGAACAGGCAGGCGTAGCCCGGATGGACTCCAACCGCTGGCCTAAACTCCACCGGGTAGGGATTGCCCACGCACAGGAAAGGGCCGTCATCGAGGGGAAGCGTCTGGTCAGTGTGAGGCAACCGAAGCGGGCCGCTGAGCAGATAAATTCGGTAGAAGTCGCGGCGACAAGTAGCTGGCACGGGGCGGCTGGTCGCCACTAACTCATAAACCTTGAATCCTTCCATACATAAGGGACTGGTGCTGCATTCGGACGCAGAGTTGATAGGGAAAGTCCGGCCGTCTGGGACTTACCGGCCAAACGACCGGCTGAACGACTGGCCGGACTGCACCAGCTGCCGCACGGGAGCCAGGCGCTGGGTTTCGTAGGCGCGCAGCGCCTGGGCGGTGCTGGCACCGGGCCGAATCTGGGTTAGGCAGTCGGCCAGAGCCGCTGCGTCTTGCAGCGAGGCGTTGAAGCCCGAGGCCGTGATGGGCGTCAGCACGTGAGCGGCATCGCCCACCAGAGCAAGGCGCCCGGCCACCAGCGTATCCGGCACGTATTCGGCTACGGGCAGGCCTACGAAGGAGCGGGTGCGTAGGCTGTGCCGCGTGACCTCCTGCCAGGGCATGGGCCACTGGGCCGTTTCCTGCTCCAGCTGGGCCAGCACCTGCGCCGACACCTCGGCCGCCCGCAGCCAATGCTGCACCACGTGGCCGTCCACGCAGCCCAGGCGCCGCAGCAGGCGGTTGCGGCGGTTGTCGTACCAGGCCCAGCCGAGGCGACGGCGCCCGGCGGCCCACACGCCGTCGGTGCCGGCCACCATCGAGCTGATGTATATATCGTTCGCGCTGCCCTCCTGAATGGTCGTCACTGGGGCGGTGAGGGAGGGACGGTATTTCTCCGGCAGTTCTTGTTCCTCTAGCAGGGCCACCCAAATCAGGTAGCCCGCAAACGTGGCGTCCGGCTTGTGGGGGGCCACCTGCGGGCGCACGATGCTGCGGTGACCATCTGCCCCAACTAGCAGGTCGGCCCGGACGATTTCGCCCGGCTCCGTTACTGCCCAGGCCGCCGCTTCGTCCTGGCCGATGACCTGAATGCGGGTGTCATAGCGCAGTTCGATAGTGGGCATCGCCTCGGCCGCCCCGCGCAGGCGCGCTTGGATAGACGACCACGCCTCTACGGCCCGGATGCCGCCCGACGCCAGTTGCCGCAGGGCTTTGGCGGTGCTAGTGAGGTCCACGGCTCCACTCTCCACTTGCAGCATCGCGCCGCTCCGGGGTTGGGCGCTGGCCGCCTCCAGTATCGTGACGTGCAGCCCCGCCCGCGCCAGCGCCAGGCCCGCCATCAGGCCGGCCAGCGACGCCCCGACCACAATGACCGATTCAGGAGTTCTGTGCATAGCTTGTTTGATTACAGGAATGAAAATAAAGCTTTTAGGCCCCGTCCTAAAAGGGCCCCTAGGTCTGAAAGCCGCCTAGAAAAGCGACCCAGCCGGCACCAGACGGGGCACCCACGTCCACAGTCGTTTGTGACCGTGACCGGGGTGCCCCGCCAGCCGCCCTAGGGGCGCTTAGTCGCCCTACATTTCCTGACGGGTGGGGCGGAACAGGATTTCGTTGATGTCCACGTCCGCCGGCTGGCTCAGGGCGTACACCACGGCGCGGGCCAGGGTGTCGGGCGAAATCGAGTACTCGGCGTTGTATTGCTGAATACCGGCGGCCACCTCCGGGTCGGTGATGTGGTGGGCCAGTTCGGTATCCACCGCGCCGGGCGAGATGATGGTGGTGCGCAGGTTGTAGGGCTTCACCTCCTGGCGCAGGCCTTCGGTGAGGGCGCGCACTGCGTGCTTGGTGGCTGCGTACACGGCCGCGGTGGGCGTAACCTTGTGGCCGGCCACGGACGAAACGTTGATGATGTGTCCGCTTTTCTGCCGCTGCATGTGAGGCAGCGCGGCGGCAATGCCGTAGAGCACGCCCTTAAAATTGATGTCAATCATGGCATCCCACTCGCTTACTTTCAGCTTGTCGAGCAGGGCCAGCTGCATCAGCCCGGCGTTGTTGAGCAGCACGTCGATGTGGCCGTAGTGCTGCACCGCTGTATCCACCAGAGCTTTTACCTGGGCTTGGTCGGTAACGTCGGTTTGTACGGCGAGGGCGCGGCCGCCCTGGCCGTTCAGCTCCGTGGCCAGGGCCTGAATACGCTCCAGACGGCGGGCGCCCAGCACCACAATGGCCCCGTGTTTAGCCAGTTCGCGCGCGGTGGCTTCGCCCATTCCGCTGCTGGCTCCGGTGATGACAACTACTTTATCTGCAATATTTTCCATGAGAAGGAATATTGAATTACTGGTTAAAAAAGAGTGCCCCGCTTAGCGGTTTATCATTTTTTGCTGGGCCTCGCTGTAGCGGACGCCGGTGTAGGCCATATGTGCGGCGGCCTGCTCGATTTCGCGCAGGTCGGCGGCGGCGAGCGGCAGGGCGGCTGCGCCGAGGTTTTCTTCCAAGCGGTGCCGCTTGGTGGTGCCGGGGATGGGCACAATCCAGGGCTTTTGGGCCAGCAGCCAGGCCAGGGCAATCTGGGCGGGCGTGGCCTGCTTTTCGTGCGCGATGCGGCCCAGCAGGTCCACCAACGCTTGGTTGGCCTTGCGGACTTCGGGCGAATAGCGCGGCGTCGTGTTGCGGAAATCCGACTTGTCGAACTCGGTGTGCTCGTCCATCTTGCCCGTCAGAAAGCCCTTGCCCAGCGGACTGAACGGCACGAAGCCGATTCCCAGCTCTTCGAGCGTAGGAATGATAACTTCCTCGGGCTCGCGCCACCACAGCGAGTACTCGCTTTGCAGGGCTGCCACCGGCTGCACGGCGTGCGCCCGCCGGATGGCTTCCACGCCGGCCTCGCTCAAGCCAAAATGCCTGACTTTGCCCTCGGCAATGAGGTCTTTCACGGTCCCGGCCACGTCCTCCATCGGCACGTTGGGGTCCACGCGGTGCTGGTAGAGCAGGTCGATGCGGTCGGTGCGCAGGCGCTGAAGCGAGGCCTCCACCACCCGCCGGATTTGCGCGGGCTGGCTGTTCAGCCCGCCGCGGTTCTGGCCGGTGGCCTGGTCGATGTCGAAGCCAAACTTGGTGGCAATTGCAACCTGCTCGCGCACGGGCTGCAAGGCCTCGCCCAGCAGCGTTTCGTTGGTCCAGGGGCCGTACACTTCGGCCGTATCGAAGAAGGTCACGCCCTGCTCGACGGCGGTGCGAATCAGCTGAATCATTGCCTGCGGGTCGGCGGCCGGGCCGAGGCCGAAGCTCATGCCCATGCAGCCAAGGCCGAGGGCCGATACTGGTAAACCGTTGGTGCCTAAAGTGCGCTGTTCCATAATAATTAGGTTAAGGGAGAAGGTGGAAGGGGTAGCGGCCCGCCAGGGGCCACAAGGCTAGAGGTCATACTTTTCCTCACCCATCCACTTCACAATGGCGGGGTCGCGGTGGTCGAAGAAGACACTGGCCTTGGTGTCGAGCGTGGCAATGGCCGTCAGGTCCTCCGCGCTCAGCTCGAAATCAAACACCTGAATGTTCTCGGCGATGCGCTCCGGCTTCACCGACTTGGGGATGACCACCACCCCGCGCTGCGTGAGCCAGCGCAGCACCACCTGCGCCACGCTCCGCTGGTACTTCGCCGCCAGCCCTTGCAGCAGCTCATTGATGAAGAGGTTGTTGCGACCCTCCGCAAATGGCCCCCAGGATTCAATCTGCACCCCGTTTTCCTGCAAAAACTGCTGGTCTTCAATCCGCTGATAGAAAGGGTGCGTCTCAATCTGGTTGACGGCCGGCTTCACCTCGTGGTGCACGAGAAAGTCCATTACCCGGTCGTTAGGAAAGTTGCTGACCCCAATGGCCCGGATTTTACCGGCGTGGTAGAGCTCCTCCATGGCCCGCCACGCGCCGTACACGTCGCCGTAGGGCTGGTGGATGAGGTAGAGGTCGAGGTAGTCGAGGCCCAGCTTCTGCAGGGACTTGGCAAAGGCGGCTTTCGTGGGCTCGTAGCCCGCGTCCTGCACCCACAGCTTGGTGGTGATGAATAGCTCCTCACGGGGCACGCCGCTCTGCCGGATGGCCCGGCCCACGGCTTCCTCGTTGCCATAGGCGGCAGCGGTATCAATCAGCCGGTAGCCCGCACGCAACGCCGCTAGTACACTGGCCTCGCACTCCTGCGGGTCGGGAATCTGGTAAACGCCGAAGCCCAGCAGGGGCATCCGCACGCCGTTGTTTAGGGTGATTTGTTGCATGATTGGTTGAAATAGTAATGGTGAAAACCAGCAGCGAGCAGTGCCTAGCGTGGCTTGCTATTGCTTATCTGTCATTGGCACCAGCAGCACTGGCATTAGACCTGTTGGCCTGAAAAATCCAGCCAGGGACTGTGTTTGGCAGCTCCGAAATGATGGCACAAAGTTCCAGCAGTCAAGGGCTAGGGGTTGCATTGCTATCAAACGGATTCTTATACTAATCAAACGATTTTGGCCAGCCCGGCACTCCGGGCCTGTCCCCTTCTTAGCTTGATTTATATAATCCACGGGCGGTGGGCAGGGCGGGCTTACAACCCCATGCGCTACGCCCCGCATCAACGCATCAAGCGCTTGTCTGGCCGCCGCAAGCTAAGGCCCGCGAATCTTTGATTTTTATACAAATCCGTTTGATTCGCTTTGTACTGCCCGCCGTAGCTAGCCGGACCTTTGTCCTATACCGGCAGCGGCCATTATTTCAGCTTGGCCGCTACAGGTACTCGCGGGAGCCGACCAGCATTTTTGGCGCTGCAAAGTGAATATAAGCTATTGACGATAAGAAGCGTAGTCAAGCCGATTACCTGCTCGACGCTATTCAAATCTGGTGCCTTTCACCCTGTCCTTTTGCCTTTTCTCATGAGCAACTCTCGTAGCACTTCCTTTGCTTCGGCCGGCACCAAGCGCGGCCCAGCCGAGTATTTCTCCGGCACAGCCCGGGTGACCATGCTGGCCGCCGACAATCCCACCGACTGCACCGTAGGCGATGTGACCTTCGAACCGGGCTGCCGCAACAACTGGCATTCACACCCGGCCGGCCAGATTCTGGTGGTCACGGCTGGCGCAGGCTACTACCAGGAAAAGGGCCAGCCCGCCCGGCTCCTGCACCCCGGCGACACGGTCAGCATCGCGCCCGGGGTGGTGCATTGGCACGGGGCCACGGCTACCAGCCTCTTCACCCACCTAGCCATCAACCCCAACGCTAAGCAAGGGGTGTCCGACTGGCTACAACCCGTAACGGACGAGGAATACCAGGCTGCGCACGCGTAAGCCGGTTTTCACTCATTTGACCCGGCACTTGGCCGCTACTGCCGCTGAGGAGTAGGCTACTAGCCTTGATTTTATGAAGTTCCCGCTGCTGCTGTCCGGTGCCTACACCGCTGTTTTTCTTCTCCTTATCTCGATGATAACGCACGCCCAACCCGCCGCCCCACTCACTGCGCGCCAGCAAGCTTTGGTAGGTATTTCGGCCTACACAGCCACCGGCGACTTGCCCCACCTGCGCACCGCGCTAACCCAGGGCCTAGAGGCAGGCCTGACAGTGAACGAGGAAAAGGAAGTACTGGTGCAACTGTACGCCTACTGCGGTTTTCCGCGCAGCCTCAGCGGCATCAACACCTTGATGCAACTGCTGGACGAGCGCAAAACCCAGGGCAAGCACGACGTGGTGGGCCGGGAGGCATCGCCCATCACCAGCACCGCGCCGAAGTATGAACGCGGCAAGCAAAACCTGGAGAAGCTCACCGGCAAGCCCGAAGTCGGCCCTAAAACCGGGGCCAACGCCTTCAGTCCGGAAAGCGACGTGTTTCTGAAAGAGCACCTGTTCGCCGATATTTTCGAGCGCGACGTGCTCACGTTTCAGGAGCGGGAGCTGGTCACGGTGGCGGCCCTCGTAAGCCTGGGCGGCGTAGAGCCGATGCTGCAATTTCACCTTGGGGCGGGGCTGCACGTGGGTCTAACGGCGGCACAGCTACGGCAGCTCATTGGGCTGTGCGAGGCGGCGGTGGGCCAACCGCAGGCCGAGGCAGCCCGCGCCGTACTGACCAAGGTGGTGGGTGAAATTAAATAAGGAACCTGTTACTAGTTAGGTAAATGGAAACCCAAACCCGAACCATTTTTGAGCGGGAGCTTGCCGGCGAGGTTATCGCCTTCAACGACCCGGAATACCCGCTGATTTACGCCATCATTCGTAAGGCCATCCGCCTCACTTCGGAGTTGAATGCCATGCGGTTGGAGGACAATGAGGCGGTCAACCGTCTGTTCAGCGAGCTGACCAACCAGCCGGTTGACCCCAGCTTTTTCCTAATTCCGCCCTTCTACACCGATTTTGGCCATAACATCCGCATCGGCAAGGAGGTCTTTGTGAACCACGCCTGCACCTTCATGGACCGGGGTGGTATCACGCTGGAAGACAAGGTACTACTGGGGCCGAAGGTAAACCTTATCACCACTAACCACCTGACCGAACCTGACCGGCGGCGCGACACCATTTCCCTGCCCATCGTGCTCAAGCGTGGGGCTTGGCTGGGGGCTAACGTGACGGTGATGCCCGGCGTCACCATCGGCGAAAACGCCATCGTGGGCGCCGGTGCTGTGGTGACCAAAGACGTGGCGGCCAATACCATCGTGGCGGGGGTGCCCGCACGGGTAGTGAAGCACCTGTAAAGTTGCCTGCTGTCTAACTCAATTTGCTCACTTGCAGCTACTCCTTTGTTATGAAACGCATTATCCTGACCACCGCCCTGGCTCTTGGTATCGCTCTGACCAGCCACACCCAAACCACGCCGAAAGCGCCCGTTGGGCCACTGAGCGGCCCCTTCCCGAAGGGTGAGCGGGCGCCGGTGGCCAACTTCACGGGGGTAGTATACGTGTCCACTCTAGTGAAAAACGATGATACCTTCAACTGCGCCAGCAGCAATGTCACGTTCACGCCCGGCGCCCGCTCGCACTGGCACAAACATGCGGCCGGCCAGATTCTACTGGTGACCGAGGGCGTAGGCTATTATCAGGAGAAAGGACAACCCATCCGGCTACTGCGTAAAGGCGAGGTGGTACAGGCCCAGCCCGGTGTGGAGCACTGGCACGGGGCTTCGCCCAAGCAGGCCATGACACACATCTCGCTCAACGTAAATACCGAGAAGGGCATCGTGGATTGGGGTCGGGCCGTCACCGACCAGGAGTATGCTAGCCTTAACTAAGTACCTCGCTAGGCTACAGGCTTTCCTTTTATAACTCGTTCATACTATGGCCAAAACAAAACAATTATCCGCTCCGTTGGAAGCGGATGTGCACCAACGCCGCCTGCTGGCCAAAGCGTTGAGCAATCCTATGACCGACTCCCGCGCCTTTACCGAGCCTGCTATGTACCACATTGGCGAAGACGTGGAGGTACTGACCATGCACGAAGCGCGCTGCGGTTTGAGTAATTTCAACCGCCGCGACAAATTCAAGGTGGTGTTGGTACTGGAGGGCACCAACGAGCTGCACTATGCCAACCGGAGCTACGTGGTTGACCGGCCCGCGTTGGTGTTTACCAACCGGCTCATTCCCTACGCTTGGGAAGTGCCCGTAGGCTTCCACGAGCAGCAGGGGTTTCTCAGCTGCTTTTCCGAGTCGTTTTTGCACTCGGCCATGCGCGGCGTGAGTCTAAAAGACTTAGTGCTCTACAAGGTAGATGGCAACCCCGTTTACTTCCTCGACGATGAGCAGGTACGCTACTTCACCGACGCCTTTACCCGCATGCGCCGCGACCTAGAGTCGGCGTACGCCCACAAGGAGGATTTACTGCGCAACCAGCTCTCCATCATCATTCACGAAGCCGCCCGCCTGGAGCCCGCCACGCCGCAGCACGTAGCAGTCAATGCCGCCGAGCGCATTACAGCGCTGTTTCAGAACCTGCTGGAAGTGCAGTTCCCCATCACGGCACAATTGCGCGAGCCAGTGCTTAAAAGCGCTAGTGATTACGCCGAGCGGATGGCCGTGCACGTCAACCACCTCAACGCTATGGTGAAGGAAGTGACCGGCAAGCCCACCACCACCCACATCAACGAGCGGTTAGTAACGGAGGCGCAGCTACTACTGGCTCACACTGATTGGGGCGTGGGCGAGATTGCTTACAGCTTGGGCTTCGAGTACCCTACTTACTTCAATAACTTCTTCAAGAAGCATACAGGTACTACACCACTCACTTTTCGCCGCGCGCACGTGCCAACCGCTACGGCCTAGGGTGCGAGGTGAGTAGTAGCCCGGCAGTCGGGTACCGCTGGTTAAGACAGCTAAAAACCAAGCGTGGAAGGAAAAGCAAAACAAGACGAATAGGTAAGACTACACTCTTTGAAAAGTGTACTAATCCATTTGAAAACTGTACAAATGAGATGATAAAGGGCTGATACCTTTACGATACGCCCTCCAGTACTTCTCATCCCGGTGTGTTTGCTAGTTAAAGCGGGTTAGCTATTCGCAGCCGAGTAGGTATGTAGGCAGTTCCGATGCGACTTGCTCGGAGACTGGCTTTTCTTGTCACTTAGTCACCATCTCATGTCTGATTTATTTCCTGATGCTCAGCCGGAGGCCTCGCGCCCGGCCGACGGTTCGCGCCGTTCGTTTATGCAGCAAGCCGGGGGCATTCTGGGCTTTGCCCTGGCCTCGCCCATTGCCAGCCAGGCCGAAAATCTGGCCGAGAAGTTGGCCCCGGTTAACCCTGTCGTGTCGGGAGCCAGCCCGTTGCAGCTGAGCATCAATGGCCAGGTGAAGAACTTGACCCTAGAGCCCCGTGTGACCCTGCTCGACGCATTGCGCGAGTACCTCGACCTGACGGGTACCAAAAAGGGCTGTGACCATGGCCAGTGCGGGGCCTGCACGGTGCACATTGATGGGCAGCGCGTTAACTCCTGCCTGACCCTAGCCGTGATGGCCAAAGGCAAAGAAATTACCACCATCGAGGGCCTGGCTAAGGGCGATGCGCTGCACCCGATGCAGGAGGCGTTTTTGAAACATGATGGCTTTCAGTGCGGCTACTGCACGCCGGGCCAGATTATGTCGGGCGTAGCCTGCGTGAAAGAAGGCCACGCCACCAACGACAGCCAAGCTCGCGAGTGGATGAGCGGCAACCTCTGTCGCTGCGGCGCCTACCCCAATATTTTGGCCGCCGTGCGCGAAGTGGCTGGCAATCAAGGATAATAGGCCTATTTTAGAAAGCGTATCCCTGCTGAAAAAGATTGCCTTTGTTCGCTTGATAGCCTATACAAGCAACAGCAAGTAGTCAAAAGCAATGACAATCAGCATTGCATTATGCTCAGCCTGCCCGAGTTCGAAGCGTTACTTGACCAGTATTTGGCCAGCGAGGAGCTTCCCAGTCCGCAGCAGGTAGCGTTGCTGAAACGCTGGAGTGAGCAGCTAGGGCAACCGGCAGCCGCGCCACTGCAGGAGGCCGAGCTGGCAGAAAGCCGCCGCCTGATGTGGGCGCGCATTCAGGTGCTAACCGCTTCGCCCAACGAGCCGCCTACCCCCAGCTAGTTCGAAGAAGCTACTGACAGCCTCTGGACAGCAGCGAAACGCTCGCAACTACCTCACCGACTATTTACTACCCCCTGCCGCTGGCTTCGTCCTGGCCCGCCTACCCCCCTTCAAAAGATGAATAACTTCAGCTATACCCAGGCCGCCACGCCGAAAGAGGCCACCGGCCGTACCAAAGACCAGCCGCAGGCCGCCTACATCGCCGGCGGCACCACGCTGCTGGATTTGATGAAGGCCAACCTCGCCGAGCCTCCGCAACTGGTCGATATTAACCAGCTGCCCTTTAAGGGTATAGAGCAAACCAAAGACGGGCTGCGCATCGGCGCGATGGAGCGCATGAACGCCGTGGGCGAGCACCCGCTGGTGAAGTCGCAGTACCCGGCCGTGTCGGAGTCGCTGCTGCTAGCGGCTTCGCCGCAGTTGCGCAACATGGCCAGCATTGGGGGGAATATTCTACAGCGCACGCGCTGCGGCTATTTCCGCGACGCGGCCTTTCCGTGCAACAAGCGCGTGCCCGGCTCGGGCTGCCCGGCCCTGACGGGCGACAACCATAATCTCGCCGTCCTAGGCGTGAGCGACACCTGCATTGCCAACGCCTACCCCGGCGACTTGAGCGTGGCCCTAGTGGCCCTGGATGCCGTGTTGACGCTAGAGAATGGCAAAGGCAAGCAGCGCCAAGTGCCGATGACGGAGTTTTACCTACTGCCCGGTACTACACCCCAGAAGGAAAACGTGCTAGAGCCCGGCGAACTGATTGTGGCCGTGACCATTCCGACCGCCACTCACGCCCAACGCTCGACCTACCTAAAAGTGCGCGAGCGGGCCTCCTACGCCTACGCCCTGGCCTCAGCCGCCGTGGGTTTGGACGTACAGGGTGGTACCATCCGCGCGGCGCGGGTGGCGCTGGGTGGGGTCGGCGCGCAGCCCTGGCGCTCGCGCGAGGCGGAAAAGGCCTTAGTGGGCCAGCCGGCTACGGAAGCCACTTTTAAAGCCGCCGCCGCCGCCGCGCTGCAGGGGGCCAAGCCCCGCGAGCACAACGCCTACAAGGTGGAACTGGCGCAGAACACGCTGGTGCGCGCCTTGCAGCAGGTGGCCGGCGCGTAGCGGTTTATTTCCCACCCCATTACTTATTCATCCGCCTTAGATATGGATAGCGAACCGACTTTCTCCCAAACCAATCCGCAGGCTGCCGCCGTCGGCCAGCCGCTCAGCCGCGTCGATGGTCGGGCGAAGGTGACGGGCGCCGCCAAATACTCGGCCGAGTACAACCAACTGCCGGGTCTGGTACACGCCGTTGTTAAAACCAGTGATGTGGCCAAGGGCCTCATCACTAGCATTGATGCTACGGCGGCCCAGCGCGAGCCGGGGGTATTAGCTATTCTTACGCACCAAAACTTGCCCAAGCCAGCCCTCACGGCCGAGTCGGAGGCGGGCAAAAAAGCTATCGGTCCCTCGGTGCAGATGTCGTTCTTGCCCTTGCAGGGCGACCAAATTTCCTACGCCGGCCAGCCCGTGGCCATCGTGGTGGCCGACACGCTGGAGCACGCCCAGCAAGCGGCCGCGAAGCTGCGCGTAGTTATCGCCCCAGAAACACCCGTTGCTTCGTACCAAGACCCGAAGACGCAGCTATTCAACCCGGGCGGCAAGCCCGATGCTGCTGCCGAAGGCACCACGCCCCGGGGCAAAGCCACCGTCGCATTTGCCGCCGCTCCGGTGCAGCTGACGGCGACCTACACCCACGCCACTAACGTCCATAACCCCATGGAGCCGGGCGCCACCATCGCCCACTGGGAAGCCGCCGACCGCCTCACTATTTATGACACAGCCCAAGGGGTATCGTGGCAGCAACGGGCGGTGGCTGCGTACATGGGCTTGCCCAACGACCAGGTGCGGGTGATAACTAAATACATAGGCGGGGGCTTTGGCTGCAAAGGTCCCATCTGGCCCCACACGGTGCTGACGGCCCTCACGGCCAAAGCGGTGGGCCGGCCCGTGAAGCTGGTGCTCACCCGCCCGCAGATGTTTACCAGCATGGGCCACCGCGAAGACCAGGAGCAAACCCTGCGCCTAGGTGCCACCAAAGAGGGTAAGCTGCTGGCGATGCTGCACGAAAAGCATTCTACCACCTCGCAGTGGGACGAGTACGCCGAGAGCAACAGCAAAATCATCGGGATGCTCTATGCGTGCCCCGCCTTCGAAGCCACGACCAAGCTGGCGCGGGCCAACGTCATCACCCCCAGCTGGATGCGAGCGCCCGGCGAGGCGCCCGGCTCGTTCGCCATCGAATGCGCTCTGGATGATTTGGCCGCCCAACTGGGCCTCGACCCCGTTGAAATCCGGCTCCGCAATTACGCCGACAAAGACCCGAGCACCGGCCAGCCCTGGAGCAGCAAGGGCCTGAAGCAGTGCTACCAGCGCGGTGCCGAACTCTTCGGCTGGAGCAAGCGCAATCCGAAAAATGGGGCTACCCGCGACGGTAAAACGTTGGTGGGCTGGGGTATGGCCACGGCCAGCTACCCCGTGCACAGCTCGCAGGGCAACGCCCGGGTGCGCCTCTATGCCGATGGTCACGCCGTGGTGCAGGCCGGCGCTACCGACCTAGGCACCGGTACCTACACCATCGGCACGCAGGTAGCAGCCGATGCCTTGGGCATTGCCCCCGACAACGTGCGCTTCGAATTGGGCGACACCATCCTGCCAACCACCAATATCTCGGGGGGCTCGATGGGTGCGGGCACGTTCTCGTCGTCGATATACGTGGCGGCGCAGGACGTGTGGCAGAAGCTCACCAAACTAGCAGTGCAGGATGCTAAGTCCCCGCTCTACCGCGCCAAGTCCACGGATGTGGAAGTGGTGAAAGGCCGCTTGCAGCTGAAAGCCAACCCGAGCAAGGGCGAGGGCTTTGCCGACCTGATGAAGCGCGCTGACATCCTGGACCTGGAAGGCAGCGGGCAGGGCAAATACGGTGCGGGCTACGAGTCGGGCCAAGCGGCCGGCGCCGCCAAGTCGGACGATGCCGGCAAGGAATCCACCGGCCAGCACTCGATGCACTCGTTTGGGGCGCACTTTTGCGAGGTGCACGTTGACCCTGACCTCGGTACCGTGCGCGTTACGCGCTGGGTAAGCGTGGTGGCCGGCGGCCGCATCCTCAACCCCAAAACGGCTCGCTCGCAAATCATGGGCGGCGGCATTATGGGCATCGGGGCCGCGCTGATGGAGCAAGCCGTGCGCGACCCCAACCTAGCCCGCTACACCAATGCGAACCTGGCCGACTACCACGTGCCCGTCAATGCTGACATCCCCGACATGACGGTGGAGTTTATCGACGAAAAAGACGCCTACGTCAACGCCATGGGCGTGAAGGGTATCGGCGAGATTTCCATTGTGGGCACTGCCGCCGCCGTGGGAAACGCCATTTTTCACGCCACCGGCCGCCGCTTACGCGACCTGCCCATGACGCCCAGCAAGGTGCTGGCGGCCATGCGTCAGCCAGTCTAGCCGCCTGGATTTACTATTCCAAAACCGGCCGTCGTGCGTTGATTTTGCTCCGCATGACGGCCGTTGGGTCGCTAGCCACCCGTGCTAGCCCACGGCCCTTTGAAATGCATACATATTCCGTTGAATGCTGTAAGACTGTCGGTTAAACCGGCGGGTAGCTTTGTACTGCCCATTCACGGTACTTGATTTCCTCCTTTTTATGATTACGACCAAAGCTCACGCGGCCTAAAGCCCCGACACTGACCTTACCCCAGCGTGGCAGGCTCTAGCATCGGCGGTATCAGGGAAACCCAGGAAATGCTTGATTTCTGCGCTGAGCACAACATCATATCTGACATTGAGCTGATTGATATCAGGGATATTACCGCCTCCTGGGAGCGTATGGTAAAAGGCGACGTGCGCTACCGCTTCGTGATTGACATTGCCACCCTGCAATAACTTAAATACTAAGTAGTCATGAAGCGTCCCTACCTGTTTTGGCTGCTGTTGCTGATTCAAATTGGAGCCGGGGCTTGTAAGAATAACAACCCCGAACCGGATATAGCTACTCTGCCCACCATGAACACGAAACTGCGCATCCGCATTGGGTCCGACACGTTCGCCGCTACGCTGTTCGACAACCCGACTGTTACGGCCTTCGTGGCTCGTCTACCCCTCACCATTTCGATGACGGAGCTGAATAGGAACGAGAAGTACTATGACCTGCCTCAAAGCCTGCCTACCAATGCCGTCAACCTCAACACCGCTCAGGCGGGCGACCTGGTACTCTACAATTCGAACACGCTAGTGCTATTCTACGAGACATTTTCTACCTCGTACCGGTATACCCGCATGGGGCGCATTGACAACCCCGCCGGGCTAGCCACGGCCTTGGGGCGCGGCAACGTGACTGTCACATTTGAGGTGCAGCCTTAACGTAACCGCACCCAGCTGGCTGGTCTCTGCCCCATCGTGCAGGCGTGAAGAAGGGGCGGGCAGGGGTCAGCATTTGGGGGCAATTAATTTAAGAACGGCGGCTCACGGTCGTAGCCAGCCGGCTATTGCTTAAGCTTCACTTTCAGCAAGACGCTTATTCGAGCAACCACTTGGCGGGAAACTGTCTGGCAGCAAGCCGTACGCTTGCTGCCACCGGATATGGACGAGCGGCAGCCACGGCCCGCCACGCGACCCGATTTTGGACTCGATGCGCTCGACTTTGTGGAACTGGTGCAGCAGGTAGAGCAGCATTTTGGGTTCCGGTTTTCCGCCGCCCAACTGGCCGACCTGCGAGCGGCGCAACTGCTACTAAACAGTGCCGCGCCGCACCTGCGAAAGCAACTGTACGCGGAATTCTTTGCGCAACTACTGCAGCAAGAAAATTGGGTTGGCCAGTAGCCGCTTGGCTGGCAAAACAGACTACGGAGTAGTAATCCTAAGAATATGACCGAGCTTCAGCGTCTCTTTCTTGCCTACGACCAGCACCGGGCTGCGGGTCGGCCCTGCGCCCTAGCTACCGTGGTCGAAGTGCTTGGCTCGGCCTATCGCCGGCCCGGCGCCCGCATGCTCGTTACCGACGACGGCCACCTCACCGGGGCTATCAGCGGGGGCTGCCTCGAAGGGGACGCCCGCCAGCGCGCCCGGCGGGCCCTGGCCAAGGGTGAGCCAGCACTTGTCACCTACGATACCCGCGATGAAGATGACCCCAGGCACGGTCTGGGGCCCGGCTGCCAAGGCGTCGTACGCATCCTGCTAGAGCCCTTAAACTTTCAGGATACCGACAACCCATTGGAAATCCTGCGCAGCTTTGCCCGCCACCCTGCCCCCGCCGTGCTGGCCACGGTGTTTGAGACGGACGCCACCGGCCCAAAAGCGGCGGTAAGTCAGCGCCTACTGCTCTCCGAAACGGGGTTGGTGCGCGGCGTGCCCACACTAGCGGTCCCGCTCGCTGAAGCGGCCTACGTTACCCTTGCTCAAGGCCAGTCGCGGATAGTGGACCTCGATACGGACGCCGGCCCGGTGCGCGTGCTGCTAGAAGTGCTACTGCCCCCGCTGCGCCTAGTAGTGTACGGAGCTGGCAACGACGCGCAGCCCTTGGTGCACCTAGGAGCCCTGTTAGGTTGGCACATTACGGTAGTGGATGGCCGGCCCAACCTAGCCACGGCCGCCCGTTTTCCCGAGGCGGCGGCGGTGCGCATTGTGCCGGTGCGCGAGCTGGAAGCCACCGTTCCCGACCCACTGGCCTACCACGTGCTGCTCAGCCACAACTACGCCTACGACTTGGCCGCCCTGCAAACGCTGCTCGATTCGCCCGCGCCCTACATCGGCCTGCTGGGCCCTCGCCAGAAGGCCCAGCGCCTGCTCGACGAGCTGACGACGGCCCCGGCCGCCCGCGTGGCCGCCCTGCGGGCGCGCCTGCACAGCCCCATCGGCCTGGATTTGGGCAGCGAAACGCCCGAGGAAATTGCCCTCTGCATCGTGGCCGAAATACAGGCGCAGCGCAATGGCCGGGTAGCCCAGCCGCTGCGGCAGCGAGCCGGTACGGTGCATCGGCCCGAGGCCCCCGCGGTGGTCAGCTAAGCCAGCGGGCTGCAGAGGCAGCCCGGTTTTGGGCCCGAGCCGCTACGGTAGCATCATCTTACGCATTCACATTCAGCTATTTTCTCAGCAGTATGGACAAAGAACCCACGTTTCTCGAAACCAACGCCACGCCGGGTTTAGTCGGTCAGCCAGTCAGCCGCGTTGATGGCCGGGCCAAGGTAACGGGCACAGCCACCTACTCAGCCGAGTACAACCAGCTGCCGGGCCTGGTGCACGCCGTGATGAAAACCAGCGACGTGGCCAAGGGCCGTATCACCACTATCGACCTTAGCGCGGCCCAAAATGCGCCCGGTGTGGTGGCCATCTTCACGCAGCAAAACCTGCCCAAGCTGGCCAAAACCCCCGATAAGCAGGAGGATAAAGCAGCCCTAGGGGCCCCCATGGGCTTCATGCCGATGCAGAACGACCAGATTTTTTACGCCGGCCAGCCGGTGGCCGTGGTGGTGGCCGATACGCTAGAGCATGCCCAGTACGCGGCCACGCTGGTGCGCGTACAGATTGCGCCCGAAGCTCCAATCGCCTCGTATCACTCGCCCCAGGCCAAGCTCTACCGGCCCGAATCGGTGGGCTATGCGCCGGGCCTTACCAAGCGCGGCGACGCGCGGGCGGCCTTTGCCAGCGCCCCGGTGCAGCTGGCCGCCACCTACACGCACGCCACGCTGCACCACAACTACATGGAGCCCGGCGCCACCACGGCGCACTGGGAAACGCCTAACCGCCTGACCGTTTATGAATCGACGCAGGGCGTGATGGAAAGCCAGAAAGCGCTGGCCGGCATGCTGGGCCTGCCCATGGACCAGGTGCGCGTGGTGTGCAAATTTATCGGCGGGGGCTTCGGCGGCAAGGCCTGGGTGTGGCCCCACACGGTGCTGGCTTGCCTGGCTGCCAAAGCGGTGGGCCGGCCGGTGAAGCTGGTGCTCACGCGCCCCCAGAACTACACCGACATGGGCCACCGCGAAGAGCAGCAGCAGGTTCTGCGCCTTGGGGCCACCAAGGAGGGCAAGCTGCTCTCCATCCTCTACGAAAAAACGGCCACCGCCTCGCCCTTCGACGACTACGCCGAGCACAATAGCCACATCATTGGCCGGCTCTACCAGCTGCCCACCTACGAGGCCACCTACCAACTGGCCAGGGCCAACGTGATGACGGCCACCTCCATGCGCGCGCCCGGCGACATGCCTGGCTCGTTCGCCATCGAGTGCAGCATGGACGATTTGGCCGCGCAGCTGGGCCTCGACCCCATCCAGGTGCGCCTGCTAAACTATGCCGACAAAGACCCCGACACCGGCAAGCCCTGGAGCAGCAAAAGCTTGAAACAGTGCTACCAACGCGGTGCCGAGCTCTTCGGCTGGGGCAAGCGCAATCCCAAAAACGGGGCTACCCGCGAGGGGAAGCTGCTGGTAGGCTACGGCATGGCCACGGCCAACTATCCCGTGCACAGCTCACAAGGCAACGCCCGCGTGCGCCTCTACGCCGACGGCCACGCCGTGGTGCAGGCCGGTGCTACCGACCTCGGCACGGGTACTTACACTATCATCACGCAAGTGGCGGCCGACGCGCTAGGACTCGCGCCCAGCAACGTGCGCTTCGAGCTGGGCGACACTATCCTGCCCTCCACACCCGTGTCGGGCGGCTCCAACGCGGCCGGCCGGGTGTCGTCGTCGGTGTATCTGGCCGTGCAGGACGTGTGGCAGAAGCTGATTAAAGTGGCGGCGCTCGATAAAAAATCGCCGCTGTTCAAGGCTAAGTCCGCCGACATCGCCGTAACCCAAGGCCGCCTGCACCTCAAAGCCGACCCTAGCAAGGGCGAAGCTTTCGGCGAGCTGATGAAGCGCGCCAACATGACCGACCTCGAAGGCGACGCCGTGGGTCGCTACGGCAGCAGCTACGAAGACACCCTGGCCACGGCCAACGCATCTCCTACCAAAAAAGACGACGCGGCCGAACACGCCATGAACGCCTTCGGGGCGCACTTCTGCGAGGTGCACGTCGACCCCGACCTGGGTACCGTGCGCGTCACGCGCTGGGTGGGCGTGATGGCCGGCGGCCGCATCCTGAACCCTAAAACGGCCCGCTCCCAAATCATCGGCGGCGGCATTATGGGCATTGGCGCGGCCCTAATGGAGCAAACCGTGCGCGACCCGAACCTGGCCCGCTACACCAACGCCAGCCTGGCCGACTACCACGTGCCCGTCAACGCCGACATCCCCGACATGCACATCGAGTTTATTGACGAGCACGACCCCTACGTCAACGCGATGGGCGTGAAAGGTATCGGCGAAATCGCCATCGTGGGCGTGGCCGCTGCCGTGAGCAACGCCATCTTCCACGCCACCGGCCGCCGCCTGCGCGACCTGCCCATGACGCCCAATAAGGTGCTGGCCGCCCTGCGGCAGCCCGCCTAGGCGGGAGCCTGCACCTAGAACATAATTATGGTATAATCAAAGCCAAGCGCAACGGGCAGCGGGCGCCGAGTCCGTCATTAAATTACCTTTTCCACAGCCCATTACTTTAACCACTAGCTAACGCACCCCATGAGCACTAGTAGAAGAGATTTTCTGACCAAAATGACCCTGGCGTCTGCGGCACTTGCCCTTCCGACGGCCGCTTATTCGTCCGTGCTCGGGGCTGCTGATTACGTTGAAGTGAAAATTACCCACGGTAAAATCCGTGGTGTAAGAACGGAAGGTGTGAATTTATTCAAAGGCATCCCGTATGCCGGGCGGATTTCGGGCGACCGGCGCTTTCGCCGGCCTGCTCCCTTAGCGCCGTGGACGGGTGTGCGTGATGCCGTGCAGCTGGGGGCGCCGGCCATTCAGCAGCCTCACCAAACCCGGGGCCTCAATGAGCCGTTGCCAAACGAGGATTGCCTGTTTTTGAATGTATGGACGCCGGCTAACGACCAGAAGAAACGCCCGGTGATGTTTTATAACCACGGGGGGGGCTTTGCTAATGGCTCCGGCGGCGCGGTCGACCAGGATGGCACCAACCTTGCCCGCTTGTTTGACGTGGTAGTGGTGGAAACCAATCACCGGCTAGGGATAATGGGCTACCTCTACCTTGACGAGCTAGCGGGGAGCGACTACGCGGGCTCCGGCAACATGGGCATGCTGGACATTGTAGCCGCGCTAAAGTGGGTAAATGAAAACATCGCGGCATTCGGTGGTGACCCGAACAACGTCATGATATTTGGGGAATCCGGCGGCGGCGCCAAAACATCCTGTTTGTACGCGATGCCCGAGGCGGCGCCGTTCTTCAACAAAGCATCCATCGAGAGCGGTCCGGGCGTTCGGATGATACCAAAGGAAGTCGCGTCCGAAACGACGGCCATCGTCCTGCGGGAGCTTGGCATTGCGCCGACAGACTGGCGCAAGCTACTGGACGTACCGGCGGCCGACTTGCTCGCCATTCAGCAGAAAATGCCCGCGCTGATGGCCCAGTCGGACTATGGCAAGAAAGCGGGCTTGGTCGGGTTTGTGCCCGGCTCTTTCTCCCCGGTAGTTGACGGCGGGGCGCTGCCGCACCATCCTTTCGACCCGACGGCCCCCGCAACATCAAAAAACAAGCCCCTGCTGGTCGGCTGGAATGAAGACGAATACACGTTTTTCGCCATGGCCGCTGGCGACACGGAGGCGCTGAAAAGCGACTTTACGTTTGCCGCCTTGCCAGCTAAGCTGGAAAAGCAATTCGGCAGCAACACGCAAAAAATTATCGACACCTACCGGCGCACCCGGCCAGCGGCAACCGCCTCCCAGCTATGGGTTGCCATTGAATCCATTAACATGATGGGGCTGGGGTCGATAACCATTGCCGAGCGCAAGGTGAAGCAGCAAGGGGCGCCCGTCTACCTGTACAATTTTGGCTATAAATCAGAAGCAAAGGTCCCCGGAACCGACTACCCGTTCGGAACCCCGCACGCCATGGATATCACCTTCAAGTTCAACAACGAGGTACCCGGCGGGCGGCCGAGCTTTTTTGGCGGCAACAAGCCGGACCGTTTCAAGGCATCCCACAATTTTGCCGAGCTGTGGACCACTTTCGCCCGCACCGGCGTGCCGGCACTAAAAGGTGCCAGTGCCTGGCCGGCCTACAACCTGCAGGCAAAGCCAACCATGCGAATTGATGCAACGTGCGAAGTGATTAACGACCGCTTCAAAGAAGAACTCGCCATGTGGAAGTCGATAGGCAAGGTCTAGCCCTAGGCATCCTACCTAATATAGACCTTTCGAAAAGGCCTTTTTGGCTATCCATATTACGTGTCACGCGCTGGGTAGACGTACATGCCGCCGGGCCGCGTTCTGAACCTTAAAACGGCCCACTCGCAGGTCATCGGCGCGGCCTTAATGAAGCAAACTGTGTGCGACCTGAACCTAACTCGCTACACCAACGCCATTTTCCACGCCACCGGCCTCCGCCTCCGCGACCTACCCATAATGCCTAACAAGATGATAGCCCACCCGCCTAGGTGCTAATGTTGGTCATGCTAGGCGTAGTCGAAGCATTTCCACCGCACCGTTAGGGCCATTTAGCGGTGCGATAGAGGTATTTCGACAAGCGGCCTCTACCTGAGCCTGGCTGACCTGTTATTAGCTGGCCTCGGGCAGCTGCTGCAGCCAGCGCAGCACCAGGGCCGTGTCCTCCGGCCAGGTGGGCTGGCCCAGCATGGCGTGGTTGCGGCCCGGCAGCTCGTAGTAGCGGCGCACCGAGCCGGGGTGGCGGTAGCGCCGGAAATTGGCGCGGTTGAGGGCGGCGGGCATCAGGCGGTCGGCCCCGCCGGCGAGGAATAGCAGCGGCGCGTGCGGCCGGCTGAAATTGACCCAGGCCCGGCAACTGAGCGCCTGCCGGGTCAGCTTCTTGGATTCGGGCGTGACCAGTCGCTCGTAGAGCAGGCGCTGTTGGCCCAGTGGCAGGCCGTTTGCAATGGTGGTTTGCCATTGCCGGAAGGTAGGCAGAAACGTGGTGCGCACCGACGAAAACAGCCCCAGTGTAGGCAGCACCGCCCGCACAAACGACCAGCTCAGGCGCATCACCCCTAAGGGCGGCACCGACGCGATGGCTACCCCGGCCGCCACCACGCCCCGCTGCACTAGCAGTTGCACCAAAAGTCCGCCGTAGGAATGCCCGATGACGATGGGCGGAGTGGGCAGGGAGGCAATAAAGTCGGTGTACACCCGCAGCACGTCCTCTAGGCCGTTGGCAGCAATGGGCGAATGCGGATGTTGGTGGCGCAGCACGTCGGCTGGAGCGTCCTTATGGGGCCAGGCTGGGATGTGGCACCTGTAGCCGTGGCTTTCGAAAAACGGCTGCCAGTTGTCCCAGCAGGCACTCGTAACAAACGCGCCGTTAATGAAGACAAGGACCGGGGCAGCAGCAGGCAGCATAGCAGGCGAAGCGGATAGCGTGTGTTTACGCACGCGAAAGGCTGACCCAGTCAGCGCCAGTTGCGCTAACTGGGGCGCCCTCGACAAGCGCAAAGGGCTAGGTGGTATACGGGTATCATCGGCCATGGGCGTATTTCGTCCGTTTGCTGGCCCAACTCGCTTGTTCGATCTTTCGAAAAACGAATGGTTATGACTGCTTGCGGCCGGCGCTTAGCGGTGATGAGCAACTAGTTCAGACTCTGCTGGCTCAGTGATTTCCGACGGCTGGGGACGGCCGTTCCGAAAGGCTAGCCAGGCTACTAAGGCAGCTAGCAGCGTAATCACGCTGCTGCCCACGTATACCCCCACCGCGCCCGTCAGGTCGAAGAGTAGTCCACCCAGGGCCGCGCCGATGGTAATGGCCAGCTGCGTAGTAGCTACTTGCAGGCCCCCGCCGCTTTCGGCCTCGTCGGGCAGCGTGCGGGTCAGCCAGGTCGGCCAACCCACCTGCACCACCCCAAACGTCATGCCCCAGAAAGCCACCAGCACGGCCGCCACTACTGGCTGGCTACCAAACAGCACCAGCCCCGCCACCACCAGGCCCATCAGTAGCGGCATGAGTACCAGTGAGCGGCCTAGGTTGCGGCTGAGTGGGTGCCGCGCTAGCACCGTGCCCGCTAGGTTGGCCAGCCCGAACCCCAGCAGCACCGTGGTCAGGGTATTGACATTGATGCCCGTCACGGTTTCCAGGAACGGCCGCAGGTAAGTGAAGAACGTGGCGTAGCCCATAAAAACGAACATCGTAGCCAACATGCCGGGCCACACGTTGCGCCGTTTCAGCAGCTGCACTAGGGTGCCCAAGCCCGCCGGCTGGTCGGGGGCCATAGCCGGTAGGGTCAGGGCCTGCCAGACGAAGGCCAGCGCCCCCAGCCCAGCGGCCAGTTCGAACACTAGGCGCCAGCCCAGCAGCCCACCCAAGAAGCTACCCAACGGCGCGGCCACCACCGTGGCCACAGACACCGCCCCGAAAATGGTGGACAGCGCCTTAGGCACGTCTTTGCTCGGCACCAGGCGCATGGCCACCGCCGCCGACATGGCCCAGAACCCGCCAATGGCCAGCCCGAGCAGTACGCGCCCGACGGTCAAAACCAAGAAGTTAGGCGCGAAGGCCACCAGCGCGTTGGATAGCACTTGCAACACCGAGAAGGACAGTAGCACCCAGCGCCGATCCAGGCGCTTAGTCACGATGGCAATAAGCAGGCTGGCCACCATGGCCACCACTGCCGTTATCGAAATGGCCTGCCCAGCCAAGCCTTCGGTAATAGCCAGGTCATGGGCCATCGGCGTGAGTAAACTTACGGGCAGAAACTCGGAGGTAATCAGGCCCGCCACCCCCAGGGCCAGGGCAAATACCGCGTTCCAGGCGGCCTGTTGGGTCGGCTCATTTGGCGCCGATTCCGGCGTTTTCGTGATTGCTATCATATCAACTTTGTAAGTGGGATGGTACCGCTGACGTCGCACGGCAGGCGTCAGCGGGATGCTTGAGGTAAGCAATACTGCCGCCTGAAACGGGGCGCTAAATGACCTTGCAAAGGTCCTGCCCCTTAGCACTGGGCTGGTAATGAGAATCAAAGCAGTCAGTAACGATTTCAAAGAGTTGGGTCGCTAAGCCCACTCCTTGCCACACCTGACTTAACCAAGACGTACTAGTCACCCGCCTGCCTTCGCCACTAGGGGCCGCTTTTTTACCCGGTGTAGAGGCGCTTCTGCCGCCAGTTAGGGCTGACACTTATCTAAAAAAATATTCCTACCCGGCTAGGACGGCCGGGTAGGATTAGTCAAACTGGCACGTTGTAGCGGCCTAGCCGACAACGCTTGCATCCCCGGTTACTACGCTTGCGGTGCGCAGTTGAGTAGCCAGACTACTGCTTGTTGTTAAGCCGTTTGGCCGCCATCGACCACCAGGGCGTGCCCCACGGTGAAGCCGCCCAGGTCGGAGCACAGCCAGAGCACGGCGCTGGCGATTTCTTCGGGCTTGCCGGGGCGGCCGATGGGCTCTTCCTCGTTGATTTTTTCGCGGCCTTCGGGCGTGCCGCCGCTGAAGCGGTCCATCATGGGCGTGTCGATATAGCCGGGGCACACGGCGTTGATGCGGATATTGTGCTTGGCGTAGTCCAGCGCCGCCGACTTGGTGAGGCCGATGATGCCAAACTTGGCCGCCGAGTACGCCGCCTGGCCCGGAATGCCCATCACGCCCGCGCCCGACGAGGTGTTGACGATGGCCCCGCCGCCCTGCTTGAGCAGTAGTGGCAATTCGTACTTCATGCACAAAAACACGCCGCGTAGGTCCGTATTAATAATGCGCTCCCATTCATCTTCCCCGATAGCGTCGATATTCATTTTTTCCTGCTCCACACCTGCGTTGTTGAAGGCGTAGTCGAGGCGGCCGAAGTGCTCGATGGTCTGCTTCAGCGCGGCCTGAATGTCTGCGGAGCGCAGCACGTCGCATGTCACGGCCAGGGCTTGGCCGCCGGCTTCGGTCACGAGGCGCGCGGTTTCCTGGCCGTGCTCGGCCGATACGTCGGCGGCTACTATGCGGGCCCCTTGCTGGGCAAATGCCAGGGCCGTGGCCCGGCCGATACCCGTGCCGGCTCCGGTGATGAAGGCTACTTTGCCGGCGAAACTGTCTTGAAAGTTGGTGGACATAAAATTTAGAATAAAAGGACAGCTGGAATTCTTGCTTGCTGAAAACCAAGGAATTGATAAAGTAGCTAGCCAGCCTGCTCATTAATACGGGGCTCATCTAGTGCCGTTTAAGCAATTGACTTCACGAATCAAAGGGATGTGTATGCAATTCAACGAATCGAGCGGGCAGGGCAATTTTCAGCTCTAGAGAAGATGAAGAACGGGTGAGTTTCACGCTCTGCTAGCTGCGTTCAGGTGGCCTCCTGCGTAGCCGGGCCATTCCCTTTTCTTACCGAAGCATAGGCACATGACGCGACAAGTTTATCATTACCCATGGTTTCTACTCTTTCGCTAGGTAAAGGCCACGATGAGCTTAAATCTAAACTATAATGCTGTCTTTACTGGAGAAGTACTACGCCGGGCACAACAACTAGCTAGGCCAAAAACCTGTACTTATTCCAAGCTTCTAGCTATAACAGAACTTATGTAAAGGGACGAAAGCAAGAAAGTATGCCTCTACGACAGGGTTAGACAATCTTACTTACCTTCTATTTTCGCGTTTTAACCTTTCCCCTCATTCTTTGGGTTATGGGCTTAGATATCAGCCTCTGTACAACCAATCCAGAAACGCTTTACCAGGAAGACCAAGATTACTTCAACGAACATAGCTTAAGCCGGACCTTTTGCCACCTTATGCTTCGACAACACAATGTTGAGGGTGGAGAGGAACCAGAGCTAGACCAACTAGGGCACTTGGTGAAGGTGGACATCGCCCCCCTCTATGCGATGGAGACCTATCCGGAAGGGGAAGAGTTAGAATGGCGACTAGAATCGGCTGATAACGAGCAGGAAAGGCAAGCTGTTCTGCGCCAAGCCGAACTAGCTAAAGCGCAACTAGAGGGAAATTTAGTGACCGTTCTAGCTACTGTGGAGGCGTTGCTTAGCCGCTTGGCTACCATTCCAGACTTACCACAACATCTTACCTCGACCTGGGGGCACGAGTCTTACTTCGCTGACTTCACGCAGGATGTGGGAGAGGGCTATATCGGGAATAACTTGGGGCAGGACCTACGCAACTTCCAACGCTTTTTACACTATGCGAAAAGCCAAGGAAGCACCACCGTCTATTTCTCCTATGGGTGACAGTCGAGCTTGTCACGTTTCTTAAAGGAACGTTGAAGTAGTATCTTAAGCGACTCCACCCTATACTGCCCCCGAATCAGCGGTAGCCGCTAGCTCGCTAATGGCGCGTTGCTTGAGGTGGTCCCCCCAGGTGCGTAAGCCCTCCAATACGCCGAGCAGCGCCTCGGCTTCTGGCAGCAGCGCATACTCTACGCGCGGCGGCATTTCGGCATAGATAGTGCGGCTTAGCAGGCCATCGGCTT
>Ga0160429_1000382_pt1 | contig 45828 bp, 35 predicted proteins | sample SolpanmetagenomR_FD_108199 | JGI IMG/M metagenome (GOLD analysis project Ga0160429, IMG submission 108199) | Solar panel surface microbial communities from Lawrence Berkeley National Laboratory, California, USA - R | ecosystem: Engineered > Built environment > Solar panel > Unclassified ... | reverse complement strand
TCAAACTCCGCGATTTCGCCTAGGGCAAATATTTGCGGGTCATTGGTTTGTAGATGCGCATCGACTACCACGCCGCGCTTGCAGGCGAGGCCGCAGTCGCGGGCCAGTTCTAGGTTGGGCGTGGTGCCGATGGCCAAGATGAGGGCGTCGCAGTCGAGGCGGCGGCCGCTGCGCAGCCCTACCCCCGTTAGGCGGGCGCGGCCGTAATAAAGCTCCACTTCGTCGTTGAAGTAGAGGTCGCAGCCCTGTTCCACCATTTCTTCCTGCAACAGCTGGCTGCCCAGCGGGTCGAGCTGCCGGTCTAGAAACCGCGATGTACGCTGGATAATTGACACCAGCGTGCCGCCCTCACGCAGCGAAGCCGCCATTTCGAGGCCCAGCAGGCCGCCGCCCACAATTACTACGTGCGCCTGGGGGGGTAGGTGGTTTTTGAAATCGTCGGCGTCGGTGCGGCTGCGCATCGTGAAGATGCCGGGCAGCGTGGGCAGCCCGCGCGGCACCGCCGCCCGGCTACCGGTGGCCATGATAAGCACATCGTAATCAGTGCGCTGGCCACGCGAGTCGAGCACGTAGCGCTCGGCGCGGTTGATGGATTCTACGCTCACGCCGCGCCGCAGGTCGATGGCGTGGGTTGGCTCCTCGTGGTCCTGCATTTTCACCAGCTGCGCCCATTCTTGGTGGCCGCTGATGTAGTCGGGCAGCATCACGCGGTTGTAAAACGGCTGGTCTTCCTTGCTGAAAATGGTGATGGTGTCGGCTTGATTTACTTCCCGATAGCTCCGCACAAACCCATGCGCCCCCGCCCCCGCCCCCATGATGACGATGCGCTGCTGGGGCTTGGCATACTTCACCACTTGCACCGCGCAAAACTTAAAATCGGGCTCCTTCGAAATGGGGTCTAGCGTGCCAGAGGTCAGGTTATTAGCCCGGTGCAGGTCGGAGCCTAGAATCTTGCCCCAGTGCATGGGTAGCAGCACCACGCCCGGCCGGATGCCCGCCGACAGCCGCGCCGCCACCCGCACCGCGCCCCGGCGCGACTGCACCGCCACCAAGTCGCCCTCGGCCACGCCAAGCGCCGCCGCGTCTTGCGGGTGCATTTCCAGAAACGCCTGTGGAATATGCTGGTTCAGCTTGCTCACGCGGCCGGTTTTGGTCATCGTGTGCCACTGGTCGCGGATGCGGCCGGTGGTGAGGATAAATGGGAAATCGGCATCGGGCACTTCGCTGCGAAATGCCGCTGCCACGGGGTGAATCATGGCCCGGCGCGAGGGCGTGTAAAACTGCTGGTCGGTGAAAAGCCGGGCCGTATCGGGTGCGGCCTGATCGATTTTATATGGCCATTGCACCGAGCCGCGCGCCTTCAAAATGTGGTAAGTCAGGCCCGAAATATCGAGCGTGGTGCCGGCCGTGAGGCGCGTGTGTTCTTCGTAGATGGTGGCGGGGGTAGGGAAGTCAAACCCGCGGAAACCCATGGCCCGCGCAAAGCGGCAGATGATTTCGGCGTCGGGCAGGGCCTCGCCGGGCGCGTCCACCACCTTGGCCAGGTGGCTGATGCGGCGCTCCGAGTTGGTCATGGTGCCCTCCTTTTCGGCCCAGGCGGCGGCGGGCAAAATGACGTCGGCGTAGGCCAGCGTTTCGGGCTTGGTGCTGACTTCCTGCACCACCACAAACTTGGCCTTGGCTAGCGCGGCCTCGGCCTGGCGCACGTTGGGCAGGCTGGTGAGCGGGTTGGTGCAGAGTATCCAGATGGCTTTGAGGCGGCCATCTTCCAGGGCCTCAAACATTTCGGTGGCTGTGTAGCCGGGCGTGGCCGCCAGCGGCCCGCTGCCCCAAAACTGCTGCACCTCGGCGCGGTGCGCAAGGCTAGCCATATTGCGGTGGGCCGGCAGCAGGTTGCTGAGGCCGCCCACCTCGCGCCCGCCCATGGCATTGGGCTGGCCCGTGAGCGAAAGCGGCCCCGCACCGGGCCGTCCAATCTGGCCCGTGATGAGGTGCAGATTAAGCAAGCTCAGGTTCTTATCCACGCCCACGGCGCTCTGGTTTAGCCCCATCGTCCACATCGACAGAAACGCCTTGGCACCACCTAGGTAGCTAGCTGCCAGCCGAATATCCGCCTCTGGCACACCGCATAGCTGTGCCGACTCGGCCAGCGGGCGTGCCAGCACAATATCGCGGTACGCCTCAAATCCCTCAGCGTGCTGCGCGATGAAATCCAGGTCGAGGTCGCCGTTCTCAATCAGCACCCTAGCCAGGGCCTGGTTCAGCACCACATCGGTGCCGGGGATGAGCTGCAAATGCACGTCGGCCAGTGCTACCGAGTCGGTGGCGCGCGGGTCGATGACGATGATTTTTGTGTCGGGATTGGCGGCTTTGTGGGCCTCCACGCGCCGCCACAAAATGGGGTGGCACCACGCCGGGTTGGCCCCCGCCACCAGAAAGCAGTCGGCCAATTCAATGTCGTCGAAGCACACGGGCACGCTGTCTTCGCCCAGCGCCATCTTGTAGCCCACCACCGCGCTGCTCATGCACAAGCGTGAATTGGTATCGAGGTTATTGCTGCCAATAAACCCCTTCATGAGCTTGTTGAGGACGTAATACTCCTCCGTCAGGCACTGCCCTGAGGCGTAAAAAGCTACCGAATCAGGCCCGTATTGCTCGATAAAGGTCTTGAATACGGCCGCGGTGCGCGCCAGGGCTTCATCCCAACTCACGCGCTCCAGCGGCCGGTTTTTGCTGTAGCGCATCTGCGGGTACAGCAGCCGGTCGGCGCGGTCATTAACGGTGTATTGCAGGTTCAAGCCCTTGCTGCACAGCGCGCCCCGGTTGACGGGGTAGGCGGGGTTGCCGACCACCGTCACGTCGCCATTTGGGAGAGGGTTAACGAGTACGCCGCAGCCTACCCCGCAGTAGCAACAGATGGATGGGGAGGGAGTAGGCATAGCAAAGCAAGCGAACGTGGCGCCCCATTGCCCTACCCCTCGCTGAAAAGCAGAAGAAGCCGAGATGGGGATAACGTACTTATTAAATAATAGGCGATAGGTTATTCTCGAATCGTTTGGCTAACCCAAAAAATGATTCCTGCGCATTTCCGCTTCGGAGGGGGGTAGGGCGCCACGTTAGGCTGCGCTCACCTACGCCCCCGCTAGCGTTAGCTCCGGCGCCTGCTCGCTAGCCTCTTTTACCACCAACCGCACCACCAGCACCACTGCTCCGATAGCTACTACCCCAAACCCGATGTAGAGAAAAGCTTGGCTGTAAGTAATGGCCGACGACTTAAACAGAAACCCAACCAGCATGGCCCCCAGGTTGCCGCCGGCGCCCACCACGCCGCTCACGCTGCCGATGGCCTCTTTGTTCACGAACGGCACAATGGAGTAAGTGCAGCCATTGGCCATTTTCAGGAATAGCGCGAAGCCCAGCATGGCCGCGATAGCCAGCGGCAGGCTCGGCGCCACCGCGAAAAAGGCAATGCCGATGCCTTCGAGCACTAGCATAACGCTGAGCAATAGCCACTTACCATTGAGGCCGTAGGCGCGCCCGGCGCGGTCGGCCACGATGCCGCCTAGGCCGCGGGCAAAGATGTTCATACCGCCAAAAATGCCGGCCAGCAGGCCCGCCGCTACCAGTGTAGCCCCAAAGTGGTCGACGAAGTACACGGCCGCCACGTTGTCAATCGTGATTTCGATGCCGAAGCACGCGCCGTAAGCCAAGGCCAGCAGCCAGGTACGGTAGTCGCGCAGGGCCAGCAAGAACGTGCCTTTCTTCTTGGTCGTTGTGTTCCGCTCAATGTCGGCGTAGTTGCCGCGGGGCGTGTCTTCCGTGTATTTGTAGTACAATACAGCCATTATCAGTAGGATAACACCCGGTACTACCATCGCCAGCCGCCACGAATTGGCCTTATCGACGTAGCCTAGAGCCACGAACGCGGCGGCTACCAGTGGCATCAGCATATTGGCAATGCCGCCGCCTAGGTTGCCCCAGCCGCCGGCTACGGCGTTGGCCGTGCCCACGATATTGGGCGCAAACATCATCGAAGTGTGGAATTGCGTGATGACGAACGACGCCCCGATGATACCGATGGCTAGCCGGAACAGCAGGAAGCTTTCATAACTGTTGCTCAAGCCAATAAACATCACCGGAATCGCCCCTACTGCTAGCAAGATGGTGTACGCCAGCCGCGGCCCAATCGTGTCGCAGAGCTTACCCATGAGTAAGCGCGCCAAAATAGTAGCCGATACCGAGGCAATCACAATATTCCCTACCTGTCCTTTATCCAGATGCAACTGCTCGCGCACCAATGGCATGAGTGGCGCAATGCCGAACCACCCAAAAAAGCAAAAGAAAAACGTGAGCCAGGTCAGGTGAAACGTGCGCATTTGCACGCCCTTGCCGGCGAAGATATTGAGCCGGGACAGCGGCTGCTGAGCGGTAGTCGTGGCGTCCATAAGTGAGGGGGTAACGCGGACTTTTAGTCTGCGAGTGGAAATACTAGCTTAAGTCAACGGGTGGACTGGAAGTCTGGGCTACAATTCTTCAGGCCCAGCCGATGTACACGGTATTATTGTCAACCTTAACTGGATACGTCTGAATAGCGCACTCATCGCCATTGAGGCATTCGCCCGTGAGCAGCGAAAACGTGCGCTTGTGAAATGGGCAGGCCACTTTGGGCTCGCAGGCCTCGCCGGTGCTGCCAATCATGCCGCGCGCCAGTATCATCTGCTGCTTGTGGGGGCACAGGTTTTGGGTGGCGTACCACTCGCCGCGTCGGGCAAAATTGAAGATGGCCACTTGCTCGCCCTCAACCAGCGCGCAGGCCCCGCCATCGGCGGGAATATCGGTGGCCTGGCACACGGGCAGCCAGGTAACTGCTACTGCGGTTTCCATAAACTATTGGTTTTGAATTAAGTGTGCGATTAGTAGGTAGCGCAGACTTGCACAGAGTCCGCGCTACCCATTACCAGGCTTTCGACATTCTCTGGCCGCGCATCTCGGCAAACTCCATCGTGGGGTCCTTCACCTTCGGTGCGTTCACGAAGTGGGTGAATTGCTTGCGCAGTTCAGGATTTTCTACTACTTCCTTCCACTCGCAATGGTAGTTTTTAATGAGCAGCTCAATTTCAGCTTCGAGGTCGGCGCAGATGCCGAGGCTGTCATTTACCACCACATTGCGGAGATAAGCGATGCCGCCATCCATCTTATTGAGCCAGGTTGCCGTGCGCATGAGCGGGTCGGCGGTCTTGATGTAGAACATCATAAATCGGTCGAGATACTTCAGCAGCGTTTCCTTGTCGATGTCGCCGGCCAGCAGCTGGGCGTGCTGGGGCTTGGCGCCGCCGTTGCCGCACACGTAGAGGTTCCAGCCCTTTTCAGTGGCGATTACGCCGAAGTCTTTGGCCTGGGCTTCAGCGCATTCGCGTACGCAGCCGCTCACGCCGCTCTTCATTTTGTGGGGTGAGCGAATGCCCTTGTAGCGGTTCTCAATTTCGATGGCAAACGACACGCTGTCGTGCAGGCCGTAGCGGCACCAGGTGCTGCCTACGCAGCTCTTCACGGTGCGCAGGCTCTTACCATAGGCGTGCCCGCTCTCAAAGCCTTCCGCTATCAGCTCCTCCCAAATGTTGGGTAGGTCACTCACATGCGCCCCAAACATATCGATGCGCTGGCCACCCGTAATCTTAGTGTATAGCTTGTACTTATCAGCAATGCGGCCGATGGCCATCAGTTGCTGCGGCGACACCTCGCCGCCCGCCATGCGCGGCATCACTGAGTAGCTGCCGCCTTTCTGGATGTTGGCCAGGTAGCGGTCGTTGGTGTCCTGAATAACGTTTTGCTTGACAATCAAGTCGTTCCATAATCCCGATAGGATACTGCCTACCGCCGGCTTGCAGGTTTCGCAGCCATCGCCGGCGCCGAAGTGGTCGAGCGCCGCACCGTAGGTACGAATGTTGTTGATTCTCAACAAGTCAAACAACTCCTGGCGCGAGTAGTCGAAGTGCTCGCAGAGCACATTTTTGATGTAGGCGCCCTGCGCCGTAAGCGTGCCGTTGATGAGGTCTTTCACCATGGGCACGCAGCCGCCGCAGCCGGTGCCGGCCTTGTTGCACTTCTTCATCGCATCTACGCTGGTGGCGCCCAGCTCAGTTACGGCATCGCAAATCATGCCCTTCGTGACGGCTTCGCACGAGCACACCAGCGCCTCATCGGGCAGGCTCATCACGCCCGCGCCTTCGCTGGCTTCGCCGCCGCGTGCCCCTAGGATAAGGTCTTCGGGATGAGGGGGTAGGGCGATTTTGTTGTTGACGGTTTGCAGCAGCATGTTGTAAGCTTCAGCATCGCCAATGAGCACGCCACCCAGCAAATACTTGCCGTCGGGGCTGATGTTGATGCGCTTGTACACGCCATTGTGCGCGTCCTCAAACACGATGCTGCGGCTATGTGGCTCCGCAATAAACGGGTCGCCGAAACTAGCCACGTCCACCCCAATCAGCTTGAGCTTGCTGCTCATGTCGTAGCCCGTGAAGGCGCGCGCACCTTGCTGCAACTGGCTGACTACCACCTCAGCCATATCGTAACCGGGGGCCACTAGGCCGTAAATCATCCCACTGTGCAGCGCGCATTCGCCGATGGCAAAAATGCGCGGGTCGCTGGTCTGCATGGTGTCGTTTACCACAATGCCGCCGCGCATACCTACTTCCAGTCCGGCTAGCTTGGCCAGCTCGTCGCGAGGCCGAATGCCGGCTGAAATCACCAGCATGTCTACTTCCAAAATGGAGCCGTCGCCGAAGTGGAGTGCGTCGATTTTACCATTGCCGCCTATGTGCGACGTGGCTTTGCTGAGGTGAATTTTCAACCCCAACGCCTCCAACTTACTTTGCAGCATGGCGCTGCCAGCCGTATCTATCTGCCTGGGCATCAGGCGCGGCGCAAACTCTACTACGTGCGCATCTTTCACGCCCAAGTCGAGCAGCGCTTTGGCAGCTTCGAGGCCTAGTAGGCCGCCGCCGAGCACGGCCCCGCTGCGAGCGGTGGCGGCATAGGCCTTGATTTCGTCGAGGTCCTCGATGGTGCGGTACACCATCACGCCCTTCTTCTCCACGCCCGGCACATCGGGCACGAAGGCCGACGAACCCGTGGCCAGCACCAGGTAATCGTAAGCTTGCACCAGGCCGCTGCGCGAATGCACGGTCTGATTAGCGCGGTTGATTTCCTGCACTGCATCGCCGAGGTGCAACTGAATGCCATTGTCGTGGTACCACTGCGTGGGCGCCATAAGCAGGTCGTCGGCGGTTTTGCCACCGAAGTACTCGCTTAGGTGCACGCGGTCGTAGGCCACGCGGGGCTCTTCGCCGAAAACTACGAGGTTAAAAGCGGTCGATTTAGCGAGAAGCTTCTCGCAAAACTTGTAACCGACCATGCCGTTGCCGATAACAACGACGGTAGGGTTTCCCTGCGGTGCCATGCTAACCAATGAAATATAGGTAGAAAATGAATTGGCAAAATCGAGGGGGTGGGAGGGGGGTAGGGGTAGGTTAGTAATCCTTCAAAAGAAAGCAGTTATTTCAAAATGCCTTATTTATGAAAGGTGTTATGAGGTCTTGTATGGCAAACTTATATAAAATGACCCTTAATTCAATAGGGGTCACACAAAAATTACGTTGAATTTCACAAAAATCCTATTAAAATTGAGGGTGTGCATAATCTGATTACGAGGATAGCCAACTGCGGTCCCTTTTAGTTTATAGAGGTGGGAGCTGGCAATTCAGGCTATCGTTCCCTTTCCTTTGCGCGCTCTGTTGCTTTGCTCATGGCCCACTTGCCCATTATCCCCGAACTCTATGTCGTCGGCGCCGGCCCTGGTGCCCCCGAACTGCTGACCCTAAAAGCCTACCGCATTCTGCAAACGGCCGACGTGGTGCTCTACGACAACCTCGCCAACCAAGAACTGCTCGCCCTAGCGCCCACGGCCTGTGAGTGCATCTACGTGGGCAAAAAACCCTACGGCGAGTACACGCCGCAGGAGGTTATCCACGAGCTCATCCGCGAAAAGGCGCTGGCCAAAGGCCGCGTGGTACGCCTCAAAGGCGGCGACCCATTCATCTTTGGGCGTGGCTTCGAGGAAATGCTGTTTGCGCGCAGCCACGGCATTGCGGCGCACTACGTGCCAGGTATTTCGAGTATGCAAGCAGTTGGCTTCGAGGATATTCCACTCACGCATCGCGTGGTGAGCGAAGGCATTTGGGTACTTACTGGCACCAAGAAAGACGGCACGCTATCGGCCGATTTGCGGCTGGCCATGCAGAGCAACTCCACGGTGGTTATCTACATGGGCATGAAAAAACTGCCCGCCATCGTGGCCACCTACGAGCAGGAAGGCCGTGGCAATACGCCCGCCGCCGTGGTCATGCACGCCTCGCTGCCGCAGCGCAAAGTAGTGGTGGGCCGCGTGCAAGACCTACCGAGGCTAGTAGCCGAAGCGGGCATCACCTACCCTGCCATCATTTTTATTGGTGAGGTGGTGGGGGTAGGGCACGCAATAGCGTAGCGCCGCACCAGTGGCCGGCAACTTCTTTGGGTACTGCACCTGCTGGCCTTGCGCTCACTCTGGGCCGCGCCGCAAGCTAGCCCAACGCCTTCTTTACCAGCGCCAGTGCCTCGGGCGTGAAGGGCAACTGCAAGGCCAGCGTATGGCCGCGCTCCGTCATTTTTGGCCAGGTCTTCTGCACTATTTCAACCACCTTCTCCTCGGGGTGCTGCGCGGCGAAGGGCAGGAAATAGTATTCCAGAAATACCAGGCAGATAACGTCTTCCAGCAGTTGCACCTCGGGGTCGTCTTGGAGGCGCAGCTTCTGTAGCAGCTGTTGCACACGCTCGATGAGCTCGGGGTCGTAGCCCGCCTGGGCCATAAGCTGGCCGGCTAGCTCAGCGTGGTATTTTTTGAGAGCATTGCGCCACTGGTGGTAGGCGGGGCGCGTCATGGGGTAATCGCTGCGCGGAATGTGCCAGCGCCGGATGTGCTGGGCGCGGGCGGCGAGCTGCACGGCCTCGGGCGCATCGGGCGCCACGCGGGCTAGGCAGGCGCTCATGCGCTGGGCATACAGCAGCTCTTTGGCAACAGGTTGCCCAGTGTCATCAGTTTCGAGGTGGGGGTCTTCGCTATTAGCAGCGTCGAAGAGGCGGAAGGCTTCGGCCAGGCGGGTAGAGTTGAGAGACATAAGGGGGGTAGGGCAGCACGAGTGGCAGTGCAACATAAAGCATTTACCGGCCAGATTGCCTTGATTGAGTAGCTAAAGTGCCCGTTGCCGGTAGGGGTAGGCCCTCGCGCAGCAACGGCCGCAGCTTGGCCATCGGCACAAATACTCGCACCTCGCCCTGGGCGTAGGCCGCAATCTCGTAGGGCTGGTAGGTGAATACAGCGCCGCCAGCAGTCAAAAATACATTGTGCGTCACAGGCATTTGCTTTACAAACAGCTGCTTATCGAGCGGGTCGCTGGGCGCCAGGCCTACGAGCGGCCGCACGGCCTGGCCTAATAAAGCCGAAAGCTGAGCTTTGGCCGTGGGCCGGAAAATGCCGTCGTAGCGCAGGCGGCGGCCAGTGCGCAGGTCGTAGCTGGCCCCGGTGGTGCCGTAGTTGCCGTGAGCGCCGCCACTGTAGTTGTAGTGAAAGAAGCCCAGGCTCAACAGGTTGCCTTGTTGGTAAAGTACGTAAGTAGCCGTTTGATCTTCATAATTCATGCCGATGCCGTAGGCGCCAATGCCCGCCGTGTCGGCCGAGGCGGGGCGGCTGCCCACCGCGTCTTCACGGTAGTCCTTGAAAAACTGCTGCCGCTACTGCTTGTAAAAATCTGCGAGCGGCAAGGGGGGTAGCCCGGCAACTGTGTCGCCACGCAAGTCGCGCAACATATTCGTAGTGAGCGTATCACCCATAGCGGCCGGTTTGCCCACCGGTACTAAGGCCTGCAAGCTGATGCGGCCCTTAGGCGACTTCGCTTCCTTGGGAAATGCGGCTGCTGAATCGGCAAAGTAGCGCACCACAAACGTGAGTGCGCCTCCGGCCGGCGGCACCAGTCGCAGCCACACGGGCCGGCCGGCCACGGTGCCGGCTAGGTTGCCGCGGCCAGTCTGGCGGCGTAGGCGCCAATAGGAAGTGCTGTTTTCGGAACGCCCCGCCTTTTCGGGGCTGGTATCAAACAGTACCACGCTGTCGGGCGCTACGCTCGGCTGGCCTTGTAAGGTATAAGGTTGGCCGTCAGCGTTGTAATAGCTGCCAAAGTGACCCGTAGCGCCGTCGAAGCTGCGTGGTGCGCTTACCAAGTGTAATGTGCTGCTATCGGCCTGGCCCGGCAGCAGGGTGCGGTATACCCCATAATATGTGCCGGGTGAGCTAGCTAGTGCTGCAACCTGAGGCGCGCTACCACTAGCAGGGGTAGAAGCTGGTTGAGAATTGCAGGCCGCTAGCCCAAGCAAACCAAGCAGGGCATACAAAGAATGATTCATACCGCAAAAGAAACTCGGAAAGCAATAGCGGTCGCTAAGCGCATAGGCCTTATTAAGTGGGTGGTCGCCATTCTTTGCGCTGTAAACCAATGTATTATGCTTATTAGTTTAAAAATTACGTCATGCATAATCCCTAACGTTGAGCTTTTCGTAAATCTGCTAAGATTTTTCTCCTTCACCTCCTTTTCCGTTTTATGAACCTCATCAAAGTAGGCAGTGATGCCAATGGCAAGCCGATAGAAATCAACTACGTAGACTATGGCCAGGGCAACCACGTGGTGCTTATCCACGGCTGGCCGCTCGACCTTCAATCCTGGGAATTTCAATTGGCCGAGCTGCCGCTGCACGGCTTGCGCGTAGTAGCCTACGACCGCCGGGGTTTCGGCAAGTCATCTAAACCCTGGGATGGCTACAATTACGATACCTTCGCCGACGACCTAAAGGCCGTACTCGATGAGCTAAACCTGCAAAACGTAACTCTGGTAGGCTTCTCGATGGGCGGGGGCGAAGTAGCCCGCTACATGAGCAAGCACCAGGGGGCGCGCGTGAGCAAAGTAGTATTTATCAGTTCCGTAACGCCTTACTTGCTGAAAACAGAAGACAACCCCGACGGCGTCGATAAGTCAACCTTTGACGAAATGCTGGAAGGCATCGGCAAAGACCGCCCAAATTTCCTGACCACCTTCGGGAAAGGCTTCTACGGCGTGGGCGTGCTGAGCCACCCCGTAAGCCAGCCTACCCTCGACTGGAGCCAGAGCATTGCGCTGCAAGCCACGCCGCGTGCCACGACCGAGTGCGCAAAAGCGTTTAGCGCTACCGACTTCCGCCAAGACTTGAAAGGTATCAAAGTGCCCACGCTCTTTATTCACGGCGATGCCGACCAAACGGTGCCCCTCGACAACAGCGCCAAGCGCGCGGTAGAGCTGGTGCCCGGCGCGCAGCTTGTAGTGTACGCAGGTGAGCCCCACGGCCTCAACGTAACGGCTGCCGACCGCCTCAACCGCGATTTGCTGACGTTTGTCAGCGGCCAGCCAGTGTCGGAAGACTACTCGGAAGGCGAAACCTACCCGGCCGGCGCTGCCGAGGCTACTACCTACTAAGTAGCACAGCAGCTGACCACAAAAAAGCTCCTTACCAATCTGGTAAGGAGCTTTTTTGTATATAAAAAACAGGCTTAACCTAAGTACGCGTGCCAGTTCTGGTCGAGCGTGCCTGCCGAAAGCTTGAGGAATCCCGCGAGGGTAGGCTTTTTGGGCTGGGTGCGCAGCGGCATATTAGCCTCCGACGGCGTTCGCTGGCCCTTGGCGTGGTTGCAGCGCGAGCAGGCGGCCACGAGGTTGGTCCAGCCCGAGTCGCCGCCGCGCGAGCGGGGCAGCACGTGGTCGAGGGTCAGCGTTTTGGTCGAGCCACAGTACTGGCACTCGTACTGGTCGCGCTTAAAAATATTGTGGCGGCTAAGGGCAATACCCTTGTAGGGTACGCGCACGTAGCGCGCCAGTCGAATGATGCTGGGCTTGGGGTAGGCCTGCGAAATAGTGCGCAGCACGCCCTGCTCCGACTTGGCTACCATCTCGGCTTTATCCAGGAATAATAATACGAAAGCCTTCTGCACGCTGCATAAGGTGATGGCGGTGTAGTCGCCATTGAGTACAAGCACTTTCTGGTCCATATACGGTAGGCGAAAACTAGAGACTGCAAGCTACTAGATTTCCTGCATATGAACAAAAGCCCCCGGGAATGATTCCGCCGGGGGCTTACAGTTTGAGAGGGGGTAGGGCCTTACTCGATGGTGCTAAACAGGCGGCTCCAGCGCACCTTGTGCGTGGCATCGCCGAAGGGGTCGAGCGAAAGCCAGATAAGCACGGCCTTGCCCACGATATGGTCTTCGGGCACAAATCCCCAGAAGCGCGAGTCCTCCGAGTTGTGGCGGTTGTCGCCCATCATCCAGTAGTAGTTCTGCTGGATGGTGTAGCTCGTCAGGGGCTTGCCATCTTGCAAAATCATGCCGTCGGTGCCCCAGGTAATATTTTTATTGTGCTCGTACTGACTCACGATTTTGTAGTAAATCGCGGCGTTGGCGGGCGTCAGGGCAATGGTTTGGCCTTTCTTCGGGATGGGCAGCGGGCCGTAGCTGTCGAGCTGCCACTTGCGCTGCACAGCGCTCATGGCGTCCGAGCCGTGGAAGTCGGCCACGTCGGGGAAAAGCTGTACAGCGGGTGCCGTCACGTCCAGCGACTTTACGTAAGGCTGCTTTTTGAAGTAGTCGGCCACCGCGGCCGGGCAGCTGATGATGTAGCCCAGCTTACCCGTTTCGGGGTTGGTGCCGGCCGCCGGAATGCCGTCGGGCTGGTCGTAGTCCACCACGCCTTGGTCGTGCAGCGCCTGGCGCACCTCGTCGTTGGGCGTCTCCACTTCCATGAAATACGTGGTCTGAGGTGCGCCGGCGATAGCACCGGGCTTGCCATTCAGGAAAATCTGGCCCTGGCGAATCTCCAGCGTATCGCCCGCAACAGCAATGCAGCGCTTGATGTAGTTGGTGCGCAGGTCGGCCGGGTACTGGCTCTCGTGCGGCACGTGAAACACTACCACGTCATTGCGCTTAATCGAACTGAAGCCCGGAAAGCGGTACGTAGGCAGCTGAATGAGGTCGGAGTAGCTTTTGAAGCCAAAAACTGGCACCGTTTGGTGCGTGAGCGGCACTTGCAACGGCGTTTGGGGTGTGATAGGCCCGTAGTGCAGCTTGCTCACAAACAAGTAATCGCCCACCAGCAGCGAGTGCTCCATACTCGGCGACGGAATGACGTAGGCCTCAAACGTGGCCCAGCGGATGAGCGTAGCCGCGATAACCGCGAACAGCAGCGAATCAACCCACTCGCGGCTTTTGCTTTTGGGCGCTTGGGGCGAGGCAGTGGGGGCGGTTTTGCGAAGGAGCATGAAATGGGAAGGAAAGCAGTTGGCTCACCAAGAGAATAATTAGCAAATTAACAACGCCGCCTGTCATTGCGAGGAGGAACGACGAGGCAATCCTTCTATACCGTTTGCGCACCTCTAAAAGACGCGACTTAACAGGGAAGGATTACTTCGGCATTCAGCCTCGCAATGACAGGCGATTTCTGACTCTATAGCCCCAGCAGTTCCTTCATGCCAAATACGCCGTGGCGGCCGGGTAGCCACTCGGCCGCCAGCAGCGCGCCCAGCGCGAAGCCCTCGCGCGAGTGGGCCTCGTGGCGCAGCTCGATGGTATCGGCGCTCGATACGTAGCGCACCTCGTGGGTGCCCACCACCTCGCCGCGCCGCTCGCTGAGCACGGCTAGCTCGTGCGGCGCCTGGGCAGGCGCGTTGCGCCAGGTAGTCTTACCCGGAAAGTGGGCCAGGATGCCTTCGGCCGCCGTGAGGGCCGTGCCGCTGGGCTGGTCTACCTTGTGCACGTGGTGAATCTCGGTCATTTGCACATCGTAGCCGGCTGCAAACTGGTTCATCTTGGCCGCGATATACTCGTTGAAGTGAAAAAACAGGTTCACACCCACGCTGTAGTTGGACGCGTAGAAGAGCGCGCCGTTGGTTTCGGCTACCAGGGCCGTTGCCTCCTCGAAGTGGTGCAGCCAGCCCGTGGAGCCGCACACCACGGGTAGGCCCTGGCGCAGGCAGGTGGCCACGTTGCCATAGGCCGCCTCGGGGTGCGTAAACTCGATGGCCACGTCGACCTGTGCCGGCGTAAAGTCCTCGATGCGCTGGGTGGACGATTGGTGGTCCACAATGCCCACAATTTCGTGGCCCCGGCCGGTGGCTAGGCCGGCTATCGTCTGGCCCATTTTGCCGTAGCCGATGAGAAGAATTTTCATGCGTAAAAGGCAGTCAGTCACTAAATTATTTTACCCGCAGCGACACCGCCAGGCCGGTGCCCGGCAGTAGCTGTCCCGGCAGGGGTAGGAGGGTAGGCTGCAAGTTGAGCGAGAGATTGTCGCTCACATCGAAGTCGTAGAGGTGCGCATCCACCACCGCATCCAGGATTTGCAGCCCATAGCCCAGCGCGCTCAGCAAGATGGATAAGTCGCGGTAGCGCCGGTAAAACTCTAGGCCGCTCGCGATATTATTAGGGTTGTTGGTGGCGTATGAAACCAGCTGGGCCCGCACCTGGTCGTTGGGTATCTGGCCGGTGGCCGCGGTTAGCTGCTGCGCTACGGTGGCCGACGCCGTGGCCCGCAGGTTATTGGCAAACCGGTAGTAGGAGTAGTAGGTCTGCTGGTAGTACACCCAATAGCCTAGCCCGCCCACCATGCCGTACACAATGGGCAGCTTCCAATACTTGTGGTTGTAAATCTGCCCTACCCCCGGCACCAGGGCCAAGATTCCCGCCTTTTCGGGCCGCGTGAGGCGCATGCCAAACAGCTGCTCGGTACGCTTGGCCGAGTCGGCGGCGGCCTGGGCACGCTTCTCCGTCTTGCTGGCTTTGCGCACGGTAGCCGTGTCGGGCCGCACCATGGTAGGCGCGTTCAGGCCGGTGCCGGTGCCCAACGGGTTCGGAACGGTTGACGTTTGTGCCTGGCCCGCGTGCGCGCCAGCTAGCAGTAGCCACAGGCTCAGCAGCCAGCCTAGGCGGCAGTGGGGGGGTAGCACAGGCAGAAGGTTTTTCATAAGCAAGCCGCTAACGCCAGCCGGCGCCAAGTAGTGCGGTACCTATGCAGGTTGCAGGATGTGCAGGATGCGTTGCATGTCCTCCACCGAATCGAAGGAGATCTTGATTTCGCCGCGGCCCTGCGCGCCCGGCCGCAGCTGCACCTTCGAGCCAAAGTGGTCGGTGAGCTGGCGCTCGGTGCGGCGCAGCTCGGCCACCGGCACTACAGGTGTAGGCACGGGCTGGGGCGAAGTGCTACCCCCCACTGCCCGGCCAAAGCCCGTGCGCACGATTTCCTCCACGCGGCGTACCGACAGGTCTTCGGCCACGATGCGCTTGTACAAATCCACCTGCTGCTGCGGGTCCTCGATGTTGATGAGGGCGCGGGCGTGGCCCATGCCAATGACCGAGTCGCGCAGGCCAATCTGGATGCTGGGCGGCAGCTTGAGCAGGCGCAGGTAGTTGGTCACGGTCGAGCGGTTTTTGCCCACCCGCTCGCCCAGGTCTTCCTGGCGCAGCTGGCACTCGGAGAGCAGGCGCTGGTAGCTGAGCGCGATTTCAATCGCGTTCAGGTTTTCGCGCTGGATGTTCTCAATCAGCGCCATTTCCAGCATCTGCTGGTCGTCGGCCTTGCGGATGTAGGCCGGAATCGTGTCCAGGCCAGCCAGCTTACTGGCTTGCAGGCGCCGCTCGCCCGAGATGAGCTGGTACGAGTTGGTGCCCAGCTGGCGCACCGTCACGGGCTGAATGATGCCCTGAATCTTGATGCTGTCGGCCAGCTCGGCCAGCGCCTCCTGGTCGAAGTGCGAGCGCGGCTGAAACGGATTCGCCTCAATCTGGCCCACCGGAATCTGGCCCACCGAGTTGATGGGATTGGGCACGAGGCGCTGCTCGCGCTCGCCTTTATTCTCGTAGCTTCCCTCAATCAGCGCGTTGAGACCCCGGCCCAGGCCCCCGATCTTGCGCTTGGCGGCGCCCGCCACGCTGGGGTTGGCGTTGAGCGCAGCCTGAATTTTATCGTTGTTCTTCTCTAATGACATACTAGCATCGGCGCGGCCCAAAAGGCAAGCGGCAGCCGAATGTCAAAATTACGCCGTGGCAAGCGAAGGGCAAGCCCTACCCCCCTCAATACGACCAATGCCCGCGGTCGGCGGAGAAATGCAGGCAGGCCCGAATCATTTCGGGCGTCAGCTCTGGAAAGTCGCGCAGCAGCGTTTCCTCCGTCGTGCCGCTGTTGAGCCAATCTAGCACGTCGGCCACGCTGATGCGGGTGCCCGTGAGGTACGGCCGCCCCGAGCGCACCGTCGGGTCGCTGCTAATGAGGGGGTAGCGAGGTAGGGGCGGCATGAAGGAAAAACTTATTGCTAGAACTAGTGAATTGGAAAAGAACGTCCTGCTGAGCTTGTCGAAGCATGGCGTTTTACCTACGCTCAAGTAGTGACTAGGAAGCGGGATTTTTGTGGAGACCTATAATTTCAATTATCTCACATACACCAACCCGATGAGGCCCTTCAACAAAATAGCCACGTACACCAGCGCGTAAGTGTTGGCGATGAAAGCTTCTCAAGTTAGAATTGAAAATAAACATATTAGCCTGACCCAGCATGGGTAGCGGCTCAATAGGTAGTACTTCGCCTGTCGGACTTAAAAACTCGGGATGAATCATCCAAGTGCCGGTTGAAACCGCTTTGTCTTCATAGCGAAAGTCCCAGCGGATGCCTTGGTAAGCAGGTGTTTTTCGCCCGCCTTCCTCGGCGGTGAAAAGCCGATACGTTACCCGAAAATCAGGGAAGTATATGAGCGAATTAGCAACGGATTCCACTTACGAGCAAGGGCTACTTACGCTAGCTCATCCTCTGCGGCTTCCTCGGGGCGGGCCTCCACGCTGTTCTTCTCCACGATTTCGCGGGCCAGGTTGAGGTAGCTCACGGCGCCTTTGCTTTCGGCGTCGTGCAAAATGACCGGGATGCCGAAGCTCGGCGACTCGCTCAGCTTCACGTTGCGCGGGATGATGGTGTCGAACACGAGCTGCTGGAAATACAGCTGCACTTCTTCCACCACCTGGTTGCTGAGGCGCAGGCGTACATCGTACATCGTGAGCAAGATGCCCTCAATTTCGAGGTTTGTATTGAGGCGGCTTTGAATTATCTTGATGGTGTTCAGAAGCTTACCCAGGCCTTCGAGCGCAAAGTACTCGCACTGCACCGGGATGATGACCGAGTGCGCCGCCGTGAGGGCATTCACCGTGATGAGGCCCAGCGAGGGCGAGCAGTCGATGATGATGAAGTCGTACTGGTCTACGAGGGGCCGCAGGGCCTCCTTCATCTTTTCCTCGCGGTTGGGCAGGTTAATCATCTCCACTTCGGCCCCTACGAGGTCGATGTGCGAGGGCATGAGGTCGAGGTGAGGCAAGATATTGGTTTGCAGAATAATATCCTGCGGGTCGATGCCATCGACCATGCACTCGTACACGCTGTTTTCGATGTCTTTGGGGTCGAAACCCACGCCCGAGGTGGCGTTGGCCTGCGGGTCGGCATCGACGAGCAGCGTGCGGTAGTCCAGCGCCGCCAGCGAGGCGGCCAGGTTGATGGCCGAGGTGGTTTTGCCGACGCCACCCTTCTGGTTGGCTACCGCGATAATTTTGCCCATAACAACAAACGATATAACAAGGAAACGTGCTGCGCGAAGGAATAAAGCCAATCGGGACCGCCGCCGTTCAATCTACAAAATAAGGCTAAAAAAAAATGGATTAGCCAAGCCAAGCGTAGCAATCGCCCCTACCCCTGCCTGCGGGCGCAACAAAGTGAAGCGCAGTAATCCTTCCTTCGTCGCCAGCATCAGGGGTTTACTGATCCGGCGGGAGGAAAGATTGCCGCGCTTCACGTTGCTGCGCTTGCGAAGGACAAAAACTATTACAGCTCCACCGACTCGCCGATGCGCAGCAGGCGCAGGTTTTTGCCAGCGGCTTTAGCCTCGGCTAGCGCCGCCTCGTGGTTGATGGCAATAACCGGGAAGGTGTCGTAGTGCATGCCGATAATTTCGGTGGTGCCGACCCAGTCGGCGGCCACCAGCGCGTCGGTGAGGCCCATGGTGTAGTTGTCGCCAATGGGCAGCAGGGCCACGTCTACCTGGTGGCGGTCCTTGATGAGCTTGATATCGGAAGTCAGCGCCGTGTCGCCGGCAAAGTAGAGCGTGCGGCTTTGGCCCTCATTCGTTTTGATAACGAAGCCCATGGCCACGCCCGCATACGAGCCGTCGGGAAACGAGCTGCTATGCGCCGCCGCCACGCAGTGCACCGTGCCGAAAGGCAGGATAACCTTGCCGCCCAGGTTGGTACCAATCACGTCGAGGCCCATTGCGCCGAAGTAGCCGGCGATTTCGGCGATGGCCAAAATTTTGGCGCCCGTGCGCTTGGCAATGCTTTCGACGTCGGCAATGTGGTCGCCGTGGCCGTGCGAAACCAGGATGTAGTCGGCCTCAATGGCGTTGACGTTGATGGCCTTCGCCAGCGGATTGGGGCTGATGAACGGGTCGAACAGCACACGCACGCCGCCGATGGTAGCCAAAAACGACGCGTGGCCGAAATAGGTAAGTTGCATACGAAGAGGGGGGTAGGGATGAGCGAAAACGGGGCCAATGCGGCCCCTACCTTTGCAACCGACACCCCGAACCGATGTTTCTATCCGAATTGCGCACCTATTGGCTTTCCTGGCTGGCGGCCGCGGCCAGCGCCGCGCTGCTGGCCGCCTGCTCGGGCGCCGGCCCTTCGGCGGCCGACGAGCGGCGCGTGTTTCGCTACAACCAGCCCGAGGCGCTCACCTCGCTCGACCCCGCCTTTGCCCGCAACCAAGCCAACGGCTGGGCCGTGGCGCAGCTCTACAATGGCCTGCTCGAACTCGATTCGACCCTACAGCCCGCGCCTGCGCTGGCCCGCCGCTACCAGATTTCGCCCGATGGCCTGACGTACACGTTCACGCTACGGCACGGCGTGCGCTTTCACGATAATGCGGCGTTTGGGGGGGTAGGGGCCGCGCAGTAGTGGCGCGCGACTTTGTGTACTCGTTCCGGCGCCTGTTCGACGCGGCCACAGCCTCGCCGGGTGGCTGGATTTTTAGGGGTAAAGTGCTGGAAGACAAGGCTGGTATTATCAGCGACACCTGCTTCGTGGCGGCCAACGACTCGACGCTGCGCATTCACATCAAGGCGCCGTTTATTCCGTTTTTGAGCTTGCTCACGATGCCGTATACCTACGTGGTGCCGCACGAGGCGGTAGAGCGGTATGGCAAGGACTTTCGCGAGCACCCGGTGGGCACCGGGCCGTTCCGGTTCAAGGTGTGGGACGAGGGCAACGTGCTACTCTACCACCGCAACCCCGACTACTGGCGCAAAGACCAGCAAGGGCGTCAATTGCCCTACCTCGATGCCGTGGCCATCAGCTTCATCGCTGACCGCAAGACGGAATTTCTGACCTTTTTGCAGGGCAAGCTCGACTTTTTGAGCGGCATTCGCGAAGGCTCGCGCGACTTGATTCTGAACCCCGACGGCTCGGTAAGGGCTGACTTTCAAGGTCGCTTCAACTTGCAGAAAGCACCGTATCTCAATACCGAATACCTGGGTTTTCAGCTCGATAGCACCAAGCTCACCGGCGAACAGGCGCGCCAGGGCCGCGCCCTGCGCGATGCTCGCGTGCGCCAGGCGTTGAGCTTCGCCATCAACCGGCCCGACCTGCTGGCCTATGTGCTTAACCACGTGGGCCGGCCGGGCACCTCGGGCTTCGTGCCGGCGGCCCTACCCTCCTTTTCGGCGGCAAAAGTGCCCGGCTACACCTTTCAGTCGCAGCGGGCGCGGGCGCTGCTAGCGGCGGCCGGCTACGGTCCGCGCCGGCCCTTACAATTGCGCCTCAGCACCGTGGCCGAGCGCAAAGCCGTGGCCGAATACCTGCAAAAAAACTGGGCCGATGTGGGCGTGCAAGTTCAGATTGACATCAACCAGTCGGCTGCCCAGCAAGAACTGGTAGACAACGGCCGCACCGCCTTCTTCACCAAGAGCTGGCTCGGCGACTACCCCGACGCGGAAAACTACCTGGCCCTGTTCTACTCGCCCAACTTCAGCCCCGCTGGCCCCGACAAAACGCACTACAAGTCAGTCGAATACGACCAGCTTTACCAGCAAGCCATTCGGGAGCAGGATGCGGCCAAGCGCACGGCGCTGTACCAAGCCATGGACCGCCTCGTGGTGCGCGACCAGCCGGTTATCTCGCTCTACTACGACGAGATAATCCGCCTCACCCAGCGCAACGTGCGCGGCCTCACCCCCAACCCTATGAACCAGCTGCTGCTGGAGCGAGTACGGAAATAGCTACTACTTATCTACCCCGATGCCGGCAAGCGGGTCGAGCCGCGCTTGCAGGTAGGCGATGTAGCCTTTGAGATTTTCCGGAATGTCTTCCTCAGCCGATACGGACTTGGCCGGCTGGCCCGCTGGGTGCAGCGTAATAACCGTGCTGGGCAGGTCGGAGGTGTGGTGCGAGTACCGCGCCTCCAGCTTCCGGAACCCGATGCGCTGGCCCTCGGCCAGCATTTCTGCCACCGTGGCGGGGGGTAGGCGCAGCGTGTGCCGGCCCAGCACTGGCACAAAGCGCTCGCCCTCGTACTCGACCCGCCCATCGGCAAAGACGCTAGCCGTGTAAGCCGGGCAGGTGCCATAGCACGGCGTGCGCTGAAAAACCAGCACTGGTTCGGCCTGCGCGGGGGGGGTAGGGGCCGTGGCTGCGGCGGTCGCCTGGCTGCCTGTCAGCGGCATTTTGCGGTGGGTACAGGCGGGTAGCGCGAGCGTGAGGGCCAGTAGCCAGGATAAAGTGCGCATAGCGAACAGGAAAAAAAGAAAGAAAACTACCGCCGTAGGTCGCAATATATCCGACAACCCACAGCCGGGCCGGCCACAAAAAAAGCGTTTGGCCGTGCTACGCACCACCAAACGCTTTTTGAGGCGAAACCAGTCAATGCTATGCTTTGCCGGGCGACTTTTTGGCTTGGGCCTCGCGCTCCTGGGCTGTTTTCATAGCCTCGGCCAGGCGAGCCTGGAAGCCACCGGGTTTCTTGTCTTTGTTCTTCACCTTGTTAGCTTCGAGCTGCGCCCGAATCTTGGTGTCGTCCACAAACGAGCGGGTAAGCGCCTGCTGCCCCAGCTGTACTACGTTGGAAACCAAGTAGTACCAAGTAAGGCCAGCCGCAAAGCTGTTCAGCACGAAGAAGAATATCAGCGGCATGAGGTAGCTGTAGAACTTCATCGGACCCTGCATAGCGGCCGAGTTCATCTGGTTGCTCTGGTAGGTCATGAAGAGCGTCGAAAGCGTCATCAGCACCGTGAACAGGCTGATGTGGCTGCCCAGATACGGCAGCGCAAATGGCAGGTGAATTGGGCTGTCGAAGGTGCTCAGATCGCTGGCCCATAGGAAGGGCTGCTGGCGCAGTTCAATCGCGTTAGGAAAAAACTGGAACATGGCGAACAGAATCGGCAGCGTGAGCAGCGTGGGTACGCAGCCGTTGAGCGGCGACACCCCAAACTGCTGGTAGAGCTTCATGGTCTCCTGCTGGGTCTTCACCTGGTCGTCGCCGTGCTTGGCCTTAATCTCGTCTAGCTCGGGCTTGAGCACTTTCATGCGGGCCTGGCTTTCGTAGGTTTTGTACGTCAACGGCCACGTTACGAGCTTGATAATCACTACCAGTAGCAGGATAATGACGCCGTAGTTGCTGATGTACTGCTCCAGGAAGTGAAACACCGGCAGCACCACAAAGCGGTTTACCCACCGGAACAAGCCCCAGCCTAGGTACACATTGCGGTCGAAATTGGGCGCTACTTCCTTCAACAAGTTGAACTGGTTGGGCCCGAAGAAAAAGCGGTACTGGCCACCGGCCGCGCTCGTCACATCAGCTACTGGCAAAGCCAGCGAAGTGCTCAGCGTTTTGATAAATGTCGAGTCGGCTAGGTCCACCGCCGAGTTGAACGAGCCGCTGGCGAAGGGCTGCGAATCGGCGATAAAGCCCGCCACGAAGAAATCATGCTTATCAGCTGCCCACTTGATGGGGGTAGCGATTTTCATCTCCTCCGGCTTCTCGCTGGCCTCGGCTAGGGCGCCGTGGTCGTCAGTAGCCAGGTAGTGGTTGATGGTGGTGTGGTTGCGGTTCTGCTTGAGATCCTGCTCCGTCTGGCGCACATGGTCCACAAACGAGAAGTTGAGCGGCTCCTGCGCCACAGCCACACCACTGAGCTTCAGGTTATACTTCACCTCGTAGCCGCTCTTAGGCACGGTGTAGGTCTGCGTGATGGTGCCGCCACCCACCGGTGCCGAAAAGGCCAGCTGCTGCCCACCATCAGCGGTAGGGGTAGGGGCGCCAGCCTGAAAATTCAGCGTCCCAAAATCTACCGTTTTGCCGTCTAGGGTGCGCAGCTTAGTATTGTAGCGGGCACTTTGCGCGTCAAACAAGTCGAGCGGCTTGCCAAAAAACGTCTTGTAGTTGTTCAGCCGCACGGCGGCCACACGGCCCCCTTGGGTCGAGAACGTGAGCGTAAGCTCCGGGTTTTTGACCTCGATGCTGCGCACCGGGCCAGCTGCCGAATCTAGGCGAGCCTCGGGTGCCAGGGCGGGGGTAGGGGCTGCCGTTTTAGGCGCGGCGGCCGTGGTAGTAGCCTGGGCCTTGTCTTTCGCCGGCTCCTTGGGCGAGAAGAAAAACAAGTACACCAGGAGCAAGGCCGAGATAAGAAAAAGGCCAGTCGCTTGGTTGCGGTCCATTTACAGTAAAAAAAATTCGAAGGGCAAAGGTACGGTAGAGCGGGGTAGGGTTAACGCCTACTAAAACAGAACGTCATGCTCATCTGGTGTCCGCTGGTCGAAGCATCTCGTTCACGCCGTTGGATTAGTAACCCTAGCGGTGCAAGCGAGATGCTTCGACCAGCGGACACCAGATGAGCATGACGTTCTATCGGAAGTTTTACTTAAGTATTACAGCCCTTTCTTGCGCTGAATCGCAGCCTGCACAAAGCGCACGAACAGCGGGTGCGGGTTTTCAACGGTGCTCTTCAGCTCGGGGTGAAACTGGCCGGCCACAAACCACGGGTGCACCGTTTTGGGTAGCTCAATCACTTCTACCAAGCCCGTGGCGGGGTTGGTGCCCGACGCCGACATGCCTGCCTCCTCAAAGCGCTCAAGATACTCGTTGTTAAACTCATAGCGGTGGCGGTGGCGCTCGCTGATGGTGTTGCGGCCGTAAGCTTTGGCCGCGCGCGAGCCGCGCTTCAGCTCGCAGGTGTAGGCCCCGAGGCGCATAGTTCCGCCCTTCTGGGTAATATCTTTTTGGTCGGCCATGAGGGCAATAACCGGGTCGGGCGTGAGCGGGTCCATCTCGGTCGAGCTGGCCTGGGGTAGGCCTAGCACGTGGCGCGCATACTCCACCACGGCCACCTGCATACCCAGGCAAATGCCAAAAAACGGAATGTTGTTTTCGCGCACATAACGCACGGCGGCCACCTTGCCCTCGAAGCCCCGCTCGCCAAAACCGGGCGCTACCAGCACGCCATCCACGCCTTCGAGCTGCTGCACGGCGTTTTCGGGCGTCAGGTGCTCACTCTGGATGCTGCGTACCCGCACCTTGCACTCGTTAGTAGCGCCGGCGTGAATAAACGACTCAATAATAGACTTATACGCATCGGGTAGCTCTACGTACTTGCCTACCAGCGCAATAGTTACTTCCTCGGTCGGGTTCTTGAGGCGGCCCAAAAACTCCTTCCAGTTCTCCAGCTCGGGCGTGTGCCCGCCGTTCAGGCGCAGCTTGCTGATAACGCGTGCATCCAGCTCCTCCTTCAGCATGAGCAGCGGCACCGAGTAGATGGTGTCGGCGTCGAGGCTTTCGATAACGGAGTTGATTTTAACGTTGCAAAACAGCGCAATCTTGCGCCGCATCTCGGCCGGAATGGGGTGCTCGGAGCGGCACACCAAGATGTCGGGCTGCAGGCCCGCCTCGCGCAAGTCGCGCACCGAGTGTTGGGTAGGCTTGGTTTTGAGTTCGCCGGCCGCCGCCAGGTAGGGCAGCAGCGTGAGGTGAATCACGAGCGAATCGTGCGGCGGCAGCTCCCAGCGCAACTGGCGCACGGCCTCCACAAAGGGCAGCGACTCGATGTCGCCGATGCAGCCGCCGATTTCGGTGATGACCACGTCAAACTCGGCGTTCTGGCCTAGCAGCAGCATCCGGCGCTTTATTTCGTCGGTGATGTGCGGGATTACCTGCACTGTTTTGCCTAGGAAAGCGCCTTCGCGCTCGCGCCGAATCACAGTGTCGTAGATGCGGCCAGTGGTCACGTTGTTGGCCTGCGAGGTGGGGGCATTCAAGAAACGCTCGTAGTGGCCCAGGTCGAGGTCCGTTTCGGCGCCGTCGTCGGTTACGTAGCACTCGCCATGCTCATAAGGATTGAGCGTGCCGGGGTCAATGTTGATGTACGGGTCGAATTTTTGGATGGTAACTCGGAAACCTCTGGCTTGCAAAAGCTTAGCCAGCGAGGCGGAAATAATTCCTTTGCCGAGTGAAGAGGTGACACCGCCGGTGACGAAGATATACTTCGCGGCCGACGCAGTAGGGGTAGGGAGGCGTTCGGGCATGACGGGGGTCAAAGTTACGGCGTGGCCGCCCGCTACCCCTAGTCCCAGCCTAAGCTCGGCTGGGACTAGGGCCTCTAAATTTGGCCACTGGCTGCACTAATTGTGCTGTTAGCTAAGTTAGACTACTTACTTATGAAGCAGATGCAGAAGAAAATTCGTTGTCGTTTACCAGTCTGGAGCTTCTTGCTTCTTAGCTTCTTATTGGTGTGGAGGGGGGTAGGGCACGGCCAAAGTGCCCCAACTGCGCTGCGTAAAGACTTGAAAAAAGACTTCGGCGCCGTCGGCGACGGCCGCACCAACGACCAGGCCGCGTTTGAAAAAGCCGCTGATTTTTTTAATAAGCGTGCCCAAACGCCCGGCGGCACCGCCCCCGCCATACTGGCCATTCCGAAGGGCGTGTACTTGGTAGGCCGCCAAGATGTGGCGGGCAATACACCCGATGTGCTACGCTTAGCGGGCTGCCGCAACCTCACCATCCAGGGCGCCGACAGTGCCAGCACCGAGATTCGCTACGTGAGCGGTCTACGCTATGGCTCCTTTGACCCCGCCACCCAGAAACCTTTTGAGGCACCGAACGCCTTTTTTGTGGATCGCAAGTACGCCGCTATAGCAGGCACCTGCATAGTGCTGCAGAACTGCGAAAACGTGGCGGTCGTGGGCCTAGCCATCAATGGCAACGTGGCGAAAGCTGTGGTGGGCGGGCACTGGGGCGATACCGGCATTCAGCTCAACTACGACGGCATTTTTGTGGCCGACTCGCGCCGCATTACTCTGCGCGGGTTGGCACTGCACCACCTTGGCCGCGACGGTATCCAAGTGCTCAACCACCTAGCTAAAAGCCTCGGTGACCCCCAACTGGAAAACATCGTATTGGAAAACCTAACATCCAATTACAACGGTCGCCAAGGCCTATCCATTACGGGTGTTAATGGTCTGCGTGCCGTCAACTGCAGCTTTAGCCACACGGGTCGGGTCATTATTCCGGCGCTGGGCAAGGCCCTATTTTCCAACCCCGGCGCGGGCGTAGATCTCGAGCCAGAAGGTGGCTTTGTGCAAAACGTGCGTTTCGATAATTGTCGCCTAGTCGATAATGCCGGCCAAGGACTAGTGTCGGACCGGCCCGGCAACAGCCACACCACCCAGAATATCGTGGTAGCCAATAGCCTACTGTGGGGCACCACCAACTGGTCGGTCTGGGTTTCGCAGCCCAATTTTCTTTTCACCAATTGCCGCGTTTATGGGGCTTTCGTACATGGCTGCCGGGCCGACAATGCCACCGAAGCCACGCGCTTTGTGGGCTGCACTTTCGAAGACAAAACGTACCACGGCCAAACGGCCTACGGACCTTTTTTGCTAAATTCGGACGGGGCCGCACGCTACATGCGCTTTACCGACTGCCGTTTCGTCGGCACACACAACTACCTGCTATGGGCTATCGTGAGCGCTCCCCCTAAGGGCGGTGGCCCCGACACGGCCAGCTTCTTTCACCTGCGCCGTTGCACATTTCTCTACGACTACACCCAGGCTACGCAGGGTTCTTACAATAACCTACAAGGCAGCATCTTTACGGGCGTCAACGTATTTCGCGATGGCTCTCACCGCACCAGCATGCACCAAACCAACGTGACGCTAGGCAACGGGGGGGCGCCGCAGTCAACAGTGGTGCGAGCACCTGGCAGCCTGCAGCTCTTAGCAACCAACTGCGTGCATACGGTGCTCACTGGCTTCGATATCGGGCGTAACCCCGCCCGCACCCGCGATTCTGCCAGCGTGGTAATAGGCGCAGCAAACACGCTAGTAATGAGTTCGCCGGTCTGGCAGCCTTCAGAGCTTTACATTGGCCCTACCTCGCGGTTGGTAATCAAAAAAGGGGGCGCCCTGGAAATGGCCAGTGGATCCAAGCTAGTTATTGCCGGCCAGCTTGTGGTAGAAGACGGCGCTTATTTCTACGCCGACCCCACTTCGAACACGACCATCTTGGGCCGAGGCCGCCTGCGGCTAGCGCCGAAGGCGATTAAAAGCCGGCGCAACGGATAGGTAGTTTCAAGATCTTAGTAGCAAATGAGGGGTAGGGGCCCGGTATTAGCTTAACTGCTGGGGTACCATCAAGGCCAGGAAAGCTGGTCCGAAAACTTCTGCGCCGCTATGCTGCCCGCCAGCGGCAAGTTGCAGCTGGCGCCTACCCGCAAGTTTGCCTATTGCTTGGCCAATAATCTGCAGTTATCATCATGAGCCATAGCCATACCCCAGCAGCAACTACATGCCCTGGCCCTACCCTCGTGCTGCCTACCAATGCCGCCTACTACGCCAAGCACTCTAATGACTTAGCTCAAGTCTTTAAGCATCAGCTCTTTCACTCCTATTACTACTTAACCGAGAAGCTGCCCTAAAACTGGGGCAATTGCCTTATACCAGCAGGCTCAAAAAATCCTGCTGTCCATTCAGGTACTCAAAGCCGAAGCCCTCCGCTTCCATGCGAGACTTGATGCCTTCAACATCGTGCGGGCGCTTGACCTCCACGCCTATAAAAACGGGGCCTTTCTCTTTGTTATTCTTTTTGATGTACTGAAACTGGATGATGTCCTCGCCCTCGGCCAGCACGTTATTCACAAAGCGGCGCAACGCGCCGGGCGCCTGGTTGAATCGCACCATAAAGTAGTGCTTGAGGCCCTGGTGGCGCTGGGCGCGCTCCTTAATATCCTCCATGCGGGTGATATCGTTGTTGGAGCCGCTCACGATGCAGACCACCGTTTTGCCCTTTATCTGGTCGGCGTAGGCGTGTAGGGCCGAGATGGCGAGCGTGCCGGCTGGCTCCAGGACCATGCCTTCCTCGTTGTACATCTTCAGCAAGTCTTCGCACACCTGGCCTTCGGGCACGAGGTGCACTTCATCGAGCAGCGCTTGGCAAATCTCAAACGTGAGTTCGCCGGGACATTTTACCGCCGCGCCATCCACGAAGGTATCGAGGCTGGGGAGCGCCTGCCGCTGCCCGGCACGAATAGCGTCGTGCATGCTGGGCGCACCTAGAGGCTGCACCCCGATAAGTTTGGTGTGCGGGCTCAATTGCCGAAACACGCTCGACAAGCCCGAGGCCAGCCCGCCGCCGCCGATGGGCATAAAGCAAAAATCAATCGGCGTGTCGTGGGCCGCTTTCAAAATCTCTAACCCTACCGTGGCTTGGCCTTCCACAATGGCTAGGTCGTCAAACGGGTGCACGAAGGTGCTGCCGCGCTCGTCGCAAAACGCCTGTGCCGCATGGTAGCAGTCATCAAACGTGCGGCCCGTGAGGTGCACCGTTACCATGTCCTTGCCAAAAAGACGCACCTTGTCCACCTTTTGGGCAGGCGTTTGGGCCGGCATGAAGATGTCGCAGGGCAGCCCTAGGAGCTGGCACGCGTAGGCCACGCCCTGGGCGTGATTGCCGGCGCTGGCGCACACTATCTGGCGGGTCGGCACGGTGGTCGGCAGCGTGGCAATCTTGTTATAAGCCCCTCGAATCTTGTACGAGCGCACCACCTGCAAGTCCTCCCGCTTGAGCAGCACCGTAGCGTCGTAGCTGCGCGACAGCCCTAGGTTCTGCATCAAAGGCGTTTTAGTAATGACGCCCTTAAGGCGGCGTGCCGCCTGCTCGACGTTTTCCAGGGTAACAGCGGTGGCTGCCGGGGCTTCTAAATCGGGCATGGGGTAGGGACTATATAAAAACTGTCATGCTGAGCCTGCGAAGCATCTTATCACGTGCGGTGTAGTAGGGTGGTACCCTAGCGTGATAAGATGCTTCGCAGGCTCAGCATGACAGTTTTAGGTTGAAAATTAAGCTTCTACATTCTCGCTGCTGCGCGAGCGCAGCTCGCGCACGGTAGCACCCGTGGCCCACAGTTCCGACTCGCGCACTTCCTTCAGCTCAGCTTCCAGCTCTTTGCGGTAGTTCGGGGTCGAGCCGCGCTCGATGGTACGGCGGGCTTCCTCGCCGCTGGCCACGCTGTCGTACAGGTCGTTGAGTACGGGGAGGGTCGCGTCGCGGAACTTGCCTTTCCAGTCGAGCGCGCCGCGCTGGGCGGTCACCGAGCAGTTGGCAAACATCCAGTCCATGCCATTTTCGCCTACCAGCGGCACAAGGCTCTGGGTGAGTTCTTCCACGGTCTCGTTGAACGCCTCGGAAGGTGAGTGGCCACGCTGGCGCAGCACCTGGTACTGCGCCTCGATGATGCCGGCCAAGGCGCCCATTAGCACGCCGCGCTCGCCGGTGAGGTCAGAGTAAACTTCCTTCTTGAAATTGGTTTCAAACAAGTAGCCCGAACCCACACCGATACCCATCGCGATGGCCTTTTCCCAGGCCTTGCCACTAGCATCTTGGAACACGGCAAACGACGAGTTCAGGCCGCCACCGGCTACGAACAAGCGGCGCAGGCTGGTGCCGCTACCCTTAGGTGCTACCAACACTACATCAATGTCCTTGCTGGGCACGATGCCCGTCTGGTCGTTGAACGTGATGCCGAAGCCGTGCGAGAAGTACAGCGTTTTGCCTGGCGTGAGGTATTTCTGGAGGGTAGGCCACAGGGCGATTTGCCCAGCGTCCGACAGTAGGTTGCAGATGATGGTGCCCTTGTCGGCTGCCTCTTCGATGCTGAACAGCGACTCACCCGGCACCCAGCCATCCTTGAGGGCGCGCTCCCATGAAGGCGTGCCCTCGCGCTGGCCCACGATTACGTGGAAGCCATTGTCGCGCATGTTTAGCGCCTGGCCGGGGCCCTGTACCCCGTAGCCGATGACAGCAATGGTTTCATCCTTAAGAAATTCGAGCGCCTTTTGCAGCGGAAATTCGTCGCGGGTGATAACGGTTTCGGGTACGCCGCCAAAGTTGATGGTTGCCATGTTGGTTGGGAGTGTTGCGCAGACTTTGTAGTCCGCGAGTGGTTGAAAAAAAGGTGTCGTTTTGGATCACGGACTACAAGTCCGTGCAACTTATTACATCGTAAAAACCTGTTCGCGGTCGTTCAAAAACTCGTTTTCCGCTACTTCCTCGCTCGGCTCACGGCGCTCAAATTCCTGGAGCTTGCGGTGGAAGCCGTCGCTGGCCTTGATGATGGCAATGCGCGCTGAGCGCACAAACTCGATGAGCCCGTACGGCTGCAAAGCCTTAATCAGGTTGTCGGTTTCCTCGCGGTGGCCGGTAGTTTCAAATACTGTGTAGTCCTTGCGAATCACCACAGCCCTAGCCCCATTTTCGCGCAATAGGCGCTCCACGAGCACCTTTTCGGCAATCACATCGGTGGGTACTTTGTAGAGCGCCATCTCCTGCCAAATCACGTCGGCGTTGGTGTTGTAGTACACTTTCAGTACTTCCACCTGCTTCTCAATTTGTTTGGCGAGCTTCTCCACTACCTCCTCCGTTTCCACAATCACGATGTTGAAGCGATGAATGCCTTCAATCTCCGAAGGCGACACGTTGAGGCTCTCGATGTTGATTTTGCGGCGCGAAAAGATGATGGCAATGCGATTGAGCAAACCCACCTGGTTCTCAGTGTATGCGGTGATGTTGTACTCTTGGCGGTCGGCGGGTTCAGGGCTCATAAGATTACGTTCTGATTTATAGTGTCATGCAGAGCGCAGCGAAGCATCTCGCTCGCTTCGTTGCCTTCGTGCAATTAATAACCCTAGCGTCAGCACGCGAGATGCTTCGCTGCGCTCTGCATGACGACCTTATTGCTTTAGTCGTCAAGTGACTAGCGCAGCCGGATTTCTGCCACGCTGCATCCCTGCGGCACCATCGGGAAGATGTTATTCTCCTTGGTTACCATTACCTCAAGCAAGAAAGAGCCCGGATGCGCCAGCATCTTCTCTAGGGCTGGGCGTAACGCGGCACGGTCGTCCACGCGCTGGCCGGCAATGCGGTAGCCAGCTGCTACGGCCACAAAGTCAGGACTTTGAATGTCCACAAAAGAGTAGCGCCGCTGGTGAAACAGCTCCTGCCACTGCCGTACCATGCCAAGAAACTGGTTGTTGAGAATGATGATTTTCACATCGACGCCCGTCTGCATGATGGTGCCCAACTCTTGAATGGTCATTTGCACACCGCCATCGCCAATGATGGCTACCACCGGCCGGTGCGGCGCGCCAAACTTGGCCCCGATGGCCGCTGGCAGCGCAAAGCCCATGGTGCCCAGGCCGCCGCTCGTGACGTGGCTGCGCGACTGGTTTTGCAGGGCGTAGCGGCAGGCCACCATCTGATGTTGCCCCACATCCGACACGATAACAGCCTCGCCGCCCGTGATTTCATTGAGCTGCTGCAGTACCTCGCCCATCGTCAGTTCCTCCGAGGTCGGAAACAGCTCTTCCCGAATCACAGCGTCTACTTCCTGCGCCGTGTAGTCGTTGAAGCGGGCCAGCCAGGCTTCGTGCTTTTTAGGCTCGATGAGCGCCATGAGCAGGGGTAGGGTTTCCTTGCAATCGCCCCACACCGGCACGGTAGTTTTCACGTTCTTGTCAATCTCCGTGGGGTCGATGTCGAGGTGAACGACCTGCGCCTGCTTGGCGTACTTGTCGAGCCGACCAGTCACGCGGTCGTCGAAGCGCATACCAATGGCAATCAACACGTCGCACTCGTTGGTGAGCACGTTGGGGCCGTAGTTGCCGTGCATGCCCAGCATGCCCACGTTCAGCGGGTGGCCGGTAGCCAGCGCGCCCACCCCTAGGATGGTCCAGGCGGCCGGGATGCCGCTCTTCTCCACAAACTCCTGAAACTCGCGCTCGGCCTTGCCCAGCACCACGCCCTGCCCCCAGAGAATGAAGGGTTGCTTAGCGCTGTTAATCAGCGCCGCGGCCTGCTCGATGTACTCGTTGCGCACCACCGGCGCGGGCCGGTAGCTCCGCACGTGCGTGCAGCGCTCGTAGGCAGGTGCCTCGAACGTCTGCATCTGCGCATTTTTGGTGATGTCTACGAGCACTGGGCCGGGCCGGCCGCTGCGCGCAATGTAGAAGGCTTTAGCCAGTGCCTCAGGTATCTCTTCAGCCCTGGTCACCTGGTAGTTCCACTTCGTAACGGGCGTCGTGATATTGATAATATCCGTTTCTTGGAACGCATCAGTACCTAGCAAATGCGCGAACACCTGCCCTGTGATGCAAACCAGTGGCGTGCTATCAATGAGAGCGTCGGCCAGCCCGGTCACTAGGTTGGTAGCGCCGGGGCCGCTGGTGGCCAGCGCCACGCCCACGCGGCCCGAGCTGCGCGCATAGCCCTGCGCTGCATGAATGCCGCCCTGCTCGTGGCGCACCAGCACGTGGTTGAGCTGGTCTTTGAAGTCGTAGAGCGCGTCGTAGATGGGGATAATGGCTCCGCCGGGGTAGCCAAAAATCGTGTCCACGCCCTCGGCCACCAGGGCTTGCAGCGTGGCTACCGCGCCCGTCAGGGGCGTGGTAGGCGGGGCGGCTTCCGCGGCCGTACTAGCGGCGGGCTGGGCTAAGAGCGGGTTCGTGGACATAATCTTCTTCTACTAAATCGGTGATACAGCCGTGGCTGGCGTCGCTCACGGTGCGGATATACTTGAGGAGCACGCCTTGCTTGGCGGGCATTGGCGGGCGCTGCCAGGCGGCGCGGCGGGCTGCCAGTTCTTCGTCAGAAAGCTGCACGTCGATGGTGTTGGCGCTGGCGTCGAGGATAATCCAGTCGCCATCTTGCACCAGCGCGATGCCTCCACCGTCGAAGGCCTCAGGGCAGACGTGTCCAATCACAAAGCCGTGGGTGCCGCCTGAAAAGCGACCATCAGTTATCAGCGCTACTTTGTCACCTAGGCCCGCGCCCATGATGGCGGAGGTCGGCTTGAGCATTTCGGGCATACCCGGCCCGCCTTTCGGCCCCACGTAGCGAATCACGACCACCTGCCCGGCCTTGATTTTGTGCTCCGTAATGCCTTGGTTTAGTTCTTCTTCTGAGTTGAAAACGATAGCCGGCCCTTCGAACCGCAGGCCTTCCTTGCCGCTGATTTTGGCCACGCTGCCCTTGGTAGCGAGGTTGCCATACAGCATCTGGATGTGCCCATCGGCCTTGATGGGGTTGCTGAGCGGGCGTAACAGGTCTTGGTCAGCACCTAGGGGCTGCACATCGGCCAGGTTCTCGGCCAGTGTGCGGCCGGTCACGGTCATCAGGTCGCCGTTGAGCAGGCCATAGTCGAGCAGCGTGCGCTGCACGGCGGGCACACCGCCAATTTTCGACAAATCCTCCATGAGGTACTTGCCGCTCGGCTTGAGGTCGGCCAGCACCGGCACGCGGTTGCTCACGGCCTGGAAGTCTTCCATGGTGAGGTGCACACCGGCCGCATGGGCAATGGCGATGAGGTGCAGCACGGCATTGGTTGAGCCGCCGAGCACGGTTATCACCACCATCGCGTTCTCAAAGGCCTCACGAGTCAGAATATCGCGCGGCTTGAGGTCTAGCTCCAGCAAGTTGCGCAGGTAGGCGCCCGCATCTAGGCACTCCTGCACCTTGGCGCTGCTCTCGGCTGGCAGCGACGACGACGCCGGCACGCTCATCCCTAGGGTCTCGATGGCGGCTGCCATCGTGTTGGCAGTGTACATGCCGCCGCATGCGCCCGGCCCCGGGCAGGCATTATGGATAATGCCCTGGTAGTCTTCCTCCGAAATCTGCCCGTTTACCTTCTTGCCGTAAGCTTCAAAACACGACACAATGTTGAGCTGCTGACCTTTAAACTCGCCGCCCTTAATTGTGCCGCCATATACCATTAGCGACGGCCGATTTAGCCGCGCCATAGCGATGAGGGCGCCTGGCATGTTCTTGTCGCAGCCCACCACGGTCGCAATGGCATCGTAGTAGTGCGCGCCTGCCATCGCCTCAATCGAATCGGCAATTATCTCCCGTGAAACCAGCGAAAAGCGCATGCCCGCGTTGCCATTCGTGATGCCATCGCTCACGCCGATGGTGTTGAAGCGCAGCCCTACCAGCCCCTGGGCGGCTACGCCACGCTTCACCTCGTCGGCTAAGCCGTTGAGGTGCATGTTGCAAGTGTTGCCCTCGAAGCCCGTGGAGCAGATGCCTACGAACGGCTTGCGCAAGTCCGCATCCGACAAGCCCGCGCCGATGAGCATGGCCTGCGAGGCTGGCAAGCTATCGTCCTGGGTGTAGATGCGGCTGAATTTGTTGAGAGTCATGGGGTTAATTCGGCGAAAAAATTCAGTTTAGCTCTAAAAAAACCTTCCTGGCAGCGGGCTAGGAAGGTTTTCTTTGGCGTAAGAAGTACCTGCTAGCCCGCAAGGGTAGAAATAATGACCACGGAAATGACGGGTAGCAGGCGCATGGCGGGCGTACTGTTGCGCGGACTTTTGTAGCCTGCGATTGCTGGAGTATAAAGCTTTAAAACGCGGACTACAAGGTCTGCGCAACTGTTAAATAATTGTGCTCACGCCCACCGCAATGTTGTGCGCGTTCCACTGCTGCTCATTCGAGTCAGCAATCCAAAAGGCAACGTAGCTACCCACTTGCTCGGTAGTGTAAGGCGCAATAGGGTTTAGCTCCGGCGTCAAAATATTGTTAGTCAGTGCTTCATCTACTGCCTCGCGTACTAGTTCAGCCTCAGCCGACAGGCCCAGATGGTCGAGTAGCATGGCAGCTGAGAGGATAGCTGCCAATGGATTGGCAATTCCTTTGCCCTTAGCCTGGGGGTAGGAGCCGTGGATGGGCTCGAACACCGCTACCGCCGCCCCTACCGAGGCCGAGGGTAGAAGGCCCATAGAGCCGGCAATGACTGAGGCTTCGTCTGAAATAATATCGCCGAACATGTTCTCGGTCAGTATCACGTCGAACTGCCGAGGGTTGGTGATAATCTGCATCGCAGCGTTGTCCACAAACAGGTAATCGACCGTTACGTCGGGGTATTGCGGGGCGATTTCGCGCACCACTTCGCGCCACAAACGCGAGGTTTCCAATACGTTAGCCTTGTCTACCAGCGTGAGGTGCTGGCGGCGGCCGGCAGCCGATTGAAACGCCAGGTGCGCAATACGCTCAATCTCGGGGCGCGAGTAGGTGCAGTGGTCGTATGCCGAGCCGTCGGCGTTGCGGCCCTTTTCGCCGAAGTAGATACCGCCCGTCAGCTCCCGGAAAATCACCATGTCGGTGCCCTCAATGCGGTCCGATTTCAGAGGCGAATGCTTTAGCAGCGCCTTATAGGCCGTCACGGGGCGGATATTGGCAAACAAGCCCAATTCCTTGCGCATACGCAGCAGGCCCTGTTCAGGGCGCACCTTGGCGCTGGGGTCGTTATCGTACTTCGGGTCGCCGATGGCGCCAAACAGCACGGCATCGGAAGCGCGGCAGCCAGCCAGCGTTTCGTCAGGCAGCGGGTTGCCGGTGGCATCAATGGCGCAAGCACCCACGAGGTGCGAGGTAAATTCAAAGCGGTGGCCAAAACGCTCGGCTACGGCGTCGAGCACTTTCACGGCCTGTCGACAGACTTCCGGCCCGATGCCATCACCAGGCAGTAAAGCTATTTTCTTGGTTACCATGTCCATGCGCGTTGTTTTTCGTAGGCCTCAATGGCCGATTTTTGATTTACTAAAAAGTCGATATCGTCGTAGCCATTAATCAGGCACTCCTTTTTGTAGCCGTCGATGGCGAAGCTGAACGTTTCGCCCCAGGCCGGCACGGCCAACGTTTGAGAAGGCAAATCGACCACCAATTCCAATTGGGGATTCTCCTCGATAGCAGCCAGCAGGCGAGCCAATACCTCGTCACTCACTTGCAGGTGTAGGAGACCGGTATTCAGAGCATTACCCCGAAAAATATCGGCGAAGTAGCTGGAAATAACTGTCCGAAAGCCAGCGTCGTACAGCGCCCAGGCGGCGTGCTCGCGGCTACTGCCACAACCAAAATTCTTGCCTGCCACTAGCACTTGGCCGGCGTAACGCGGGTCGTTCAGCACAAAGTCGGCTTTGGGCGAGCCGTCAGCGTTATAGCGCCAGTCGCAAAACAGGTTTTCGCCGAAGCCCTCGCGGGTGGTCGCTTTCAGAAACCGGGCCGGGATAATCTGGTCGGTATCAATGTTTTCCAGCGGCAATGGGCGGCCAGTGGTGTGCAGGGTTTGAAATTTCTCCATTAGTTCAAATACTGCGTAATGTCTACGATGCGGCCCTGCACGGCCGTGATAGCCGCCACCAGCGGGCTAGCCAGCAGCGTGCGCGAGCCGGGACCTTGGCGGCCTTCGAAGTTGCGGTTGGAGGTAGCTACGCAGTAGGCACCAGCCGGAATCTTGTCCTCGTTCATGGCCAGGCAGGCACTGCAACCAGGCTCGCGCAGTTCGAAGCCGGCGGCGGCAAAAATTTTGTCGATGCCTTCGGCAATTGCTTGCTGTTCAACTTGTTTGGAGCCGGGTACGATGAAGGCAGCCACGTGGTCAGCCTTCTGCTTGCCTGCCACGTAGGCGGCTACGGCGCGCAGGTCTTCGATGCGCGAGTTGGTGCAGCTGCCGATGAAAACGTAGTCAATCTGCTTGCCGAGCAACGACTCGCCTCGCTCGAAACCCATGTATTTCAGTGACTTGTCGAAGCTTTCGGCTTCGCTGGCGGGCACTTCGCTCGGCACGTGGCCGGTGAGCGGAATGCCCATGCCGGGGTTGGTACCATAAGTAATCATCGGTGTGATGTCGGCCGCCTGGTAGGTGTACTCGGTCTCAAACGTGGCATCGTCGTCCGAATACAGTGTTTGCCAGTAGGATACAGCGTCGTTCCAGGCCTCGCCTTTCGGCGCGAAGGGCCGGCCCTCCACGTAGGCAAACGTAGTGGCATCGGGGGCGATGAGGCCACCGCGCGCACCCATCTCGATACTCATATTGCAGATAGTCATGCGGCCTTCCATGCTGAGGCTACGCACTGCACTACCGGCGTATTCCACGAAGTGGCCCGTGGCACCGCCCGTACCTAGCTGCGCAATGATATAGAGAATCAAGTCCTTAGCCGTGACACCGGGCCGTAGCTCGCCTTCTACCGAAATGCGCATACGCTTGGGGCGACTCAGCAGCAAGCACTGCGAGGCCATCACCTGCGCTACTTGGCTGGTACCGATGCCGAAGGCCACCGCGCCAAACGCGCCGTGCGTGGAGGTGTGGCTATCGCCACACACCATAGTTAGGCCCGGCTGGGTCAAACCCAGTTCCGGCCCGATAACGTGCACAATGCCCTGCCGCTCATGGCCCAGGCCGTACAATTCGATGCCGTATTTCTGGCAATTCTCCGTCAGCTTTTCCACCTGCAAGCGCGAAAGCGGCTCCCGGATAGGCTGGTCTTGGTGTAGGGTGGGTACGTTGTGGTCGGCCGTGGCTAATATCTGGCTGGGGCGAAACAGCGGCAGGTTGCGCGCTGCAAGCTCGTCAAATGCTTGCGGACTAGTGACTTCGTGAATCAGGTGGCGGTCAATGTACACCACATCCAACCCCTCAAGGGAGCGGACGGTATGGGCATCCCAAATTTTATCAAATAACGTGCGGGACATGGGGTAGGGATAGGATAGCGTAGTTCTTGAAACGTCAGACTGAAGTAAGACTCTCATGTTGAACGCAGTGAAGCGTCCTAGTTGCTTCTACTGCACCTCTCAATGAAGCGGCAGAGATGCCTCACTGCGTAGCCGCCAGATGAGCATGACGTTTTTTTGGTTTTTTCTACTTAGTTAAATAAAAAGGCTAAGGAAACGAAGCAACAGGGGGAAGCTTTGGTCGAGCTAATCGTGTGAAAGAATGGCGTTTATGGGGCTTAGCCCGACCCCCTGACCTCCCTGCTCCCACCCACTGGCAGCGCCTGCCGCCCCGTTTCCTTGGCCCGGTTAGCCGACGGCTACTAGTTTTTCTTGTTCGATTAAGTGATGTAAGTCGTTGTCAAATACTTCGCGTTGGCGGTCAGCCATTTGCAGGAAGCTGGCGTAAGCCGTGTTAAGGGCCGGACGCTCTAAGTCGTAGCCCAGCTTTTGTAGGCGGTAGGCGAGCGCAGCGCGGCCCGAGCGGGCCGTCAGCACAATACTCGAATCAGCCACGCCAACTTCTTTAGGGTCAATGATTTCGTAGGTTTCGCGGCACTTAATCACGCCATCCTGATGGATGCCGCTGCTGTGCGCAAAAGCGTTGGCCCCCACGATGGCTTTGTTGGCCTGCACGGGCATGCTCATGAGGTGCGATACCATGGCCGACGTCTCGGCCAACAGGCGCGTATTAACGCCCGTAGTGAGGTTGAGGTCAGCGTGCTGGCGCAAAATCATGACGACTTCCTCCAGGGCCGTGTTGCCGGCGCGCTCGCCCACGCCGTTGATGGTGCACTCAATCTGGCGTGCGCCGTTGCTGACGCCCGCGATGGAGTTGGCCGTGGCTAGCCCGAGGTCGTTGTGGCAGTGCGTCGAGAGGATGGCCCGGTCGATACCTTTTACGTTCTCGTACAGGTACTTAATCTTAGCGCCGTACTCGTGGGGTAGGCAGTAGCCAGTGGTATCGGGAATGTTCAGGACCGTGGCCCCGGCCGCGATGGCGGCTTCGCACACGCGAGCAAGAAACTCGTTGTCGGTGCGGCCGGCGTCTTCGGCGTAAAACTCCACGTCTTCTACAAAGCTCTTGGCGAGCTTCACAGCGGCGATGGCACGCGCAATCACATCCTCGCGCGTAGTGCGCAGCTTCTGCTGCACGTGCAAGTCGGAGGTGCCGATGCCAGTGTGGATGCGCGGCCGGCGCGCTCCGCGCAGGGCCTCAGCGGCCACCCGGATATCATTTTCGACGGCGCGCGTGAGGCCGCACACGGTCGCCTCCTTGGTTTGGGCCGCAATGGCGGCCACAGCGGCGAAGTCGCCGGGGCTCGACACTGGGAAGCCAGCCTCGATAACATCCACCCCCAAGGCTTCAAGCTGCCGCGCAATGATTAGCTTCTCCTGCTGGTTTAGCTTGCAGCCCGGCACCTGTTCGCCGTCGCGGAGCGTGGTATCGAAAATCTGGATTTTTTGCGTCGCCATAAGGAAGAGAAAAACAGTCGGTGCGGGACTAGCTTGTCGTAATAGTCTGCAAGTAGTAGTACTTTTCAATCTATCGAAAACACTTTTTAATGACTTCTATGATTTCCACGTCAGCTGTTTTTTAAGTTAAATAGCTAACAATAAGTTAATTGAGACTAGTTATCATACAATGCCTAATAAGCTCAGTGACCCCGTTTTTCAGCTCTTAAAATCGTTGACGCAGTCTGAAAAGCGTCATTTTCGCCTTTTTACTAACCGTCAGGGTTCGACTGAGGGCCTGAAATTCCTGCAACTCTTCGATGCTTTCGACGCCCAGGAGCAGCCTGACGAGGAGCGCGTATTAGCTCAGGTGCCCACTCTCAAGCGCGCCCAGCTGGCTAACCTTAAGGCCAACTTGTACAAGCAACTGCTGGCTAGCTTGCGCCTCTACCACGCGGGCCAAAACCCTGATATTCAGTTGCACGAGCAGCTCGACTACGCCCGCGTGCTCTACAACAAGGGCTTCTACCAGCAGGCCCTGCGCATGCTGGCCCGCGTGAAGCTTGCTGCTCAGCAGGCCGAACTGCCGCACGTGGCGCTGCTAGCCATTGATTTTGAGAAGCTTATCGAATCGCAGTATATCACGCGTAGCTTGCAGGGTAGGGCCGAATCTTTGGCAGCCGAAGCCACGGCTACGGCGGCGCACCTGAGCCAGCAGCACGCGCTTTCCAATGCCTCACTGCGGCTGTATGGGCTATATCTGCAAGCTGGGCACGCCCGCAACCAGGCTGATCACGAGCAGTTTACGGCGTATTTCCGGGCGCACGTGCCAGCTAGTATCGGGCGGGGAAGTGGGTTTTGGGAGAAACTGTACTTTTACCAGGCACACGTATGGTACCATACTATCAACCAAGATTTTAGGGCCTGCTACCGCTACGCTCAAAAGTGGGTAGACTTGTTTGAGCACCAGCCCGACTTGCAGGAAAGCCAGACAATGCTCTACATCAAAGGCTTACATAATTTGTTGGCGGCGCTCTTTAATATGCAGTATTACAGCAAGTTCAAAGAAGTGCTGCAAACGTTGGAGGACTTTGGCGCCAACCAGACGCGCCGTGCCACGCCCAACACCGAAATCCTGCTTTTTCAATACATCTGGACCAACCGCATCAACGCCTGCTTTCTGGAGGCGCGCTTCACCGAAGGCGTCGAAATCATCCCCGAATTACTAGAGCAGCTAGGGCAGTATAAGGCGCAGCTCGACCTGCACCGCACGCTGGTTTTCTACTACAAAATCGCCTGCCTCTACTTTGGTAGCGGCCAGTACCAGCAAGCTATCAAGTACTTAAATCGCATTATTGACCATAAGGAGCTAAGCCTGCGCGAAGACTTGCAATGCTTTGCACGTATTCTTAACCTGGTGGCGCACTTTGAGGCTGGCCAAGATGCCGAGCTAGAATACCAGGTGCGCTCGGTGTACCAGTTTTTGGGCAAGATGAACGACCAGCAACCGATGCAGGTCGCGGTCTTTCGGTTTCTGCGGCGGGTGGGAAGCGTGGCGCCCAGCCAGTTGCGTGAAGAGTTTGTTAGGCTGAAAGCCAAGCTAGAAGAAATTGCGGTTCAGCCGTTTGAGCGGCGGCCATTCCTGTATTTCGACATTATCTCGTGGCTCGAAAGCAAGATTTCGGGCCGCTCGGTGCAAGACGTGATGCAGCAGAAATTCTTGACTATGAAGTAGGGGGTAGGCCTCTACTTGGTAGCGCGCATCCAGGCTAGAAAATCGTGGGCTACTTCATCCCAGTGACTTTTAGCGTAATCTATTTCGCCGTTGGTGAAGCTAAAAAAGTTGTGTTCAACGGCGGGGTAGGCCCGAAAAGTGAAATTGGTTTTGCCCACACGTATCATTTCTAAGTGCAGGTAATCGTTGGAAACGGCGGCCGGGTCGAGGGTGCCGTAGCCTACAAAAACCGGGATGCGGCAATGCCGAAAATCCTCGGTGGGTGTTTGGGTTTCTGAAAAAGAGGCAGTGGTAAGCGGGGAATCGCCGGGCTGGGTGCAGTCGTAGACTTTGGGGGCGGCCACAATGGTTTGCCAGCGTCGCAGAGTTGCCGCCTGGCCCGTAGTGTCGCCGTTGGCTCCAGCAGTGGCCATCGTAAGCATGCGGCCCAATGAGCTGCCATTTAAGTAGATAACACGGGTTATATTCTTTGGCTGGCGGGCCATACGGGCTACAATGGGCGCCCCTTCCGAATGGCCCATAAGTGTGATGTCGTTGGCCTTTACCCACGGCTGATGGGCCAAATACTGGAGCACCGCCGTATTGCGTTGAGCATAGTATTCGAGGTAGTTGCGCTGGCAAAAAGCTACTGGCGGCAGGTTGGTTTTGGGGTCGGTGTAGGTGGCGCCGGGGCCAAGTAGCCGAACATCGCCGATAAGCGGAATGCCTGGCTTGCTGACTACTACGAAATGACAGCGCGCCAGCAGTGAATCTAGTTGAATGGGAAGCACGCGGTACGGGCCCTTGGCATCGTAGAGAATGACCGGACGGGGCAACGACCCTTGCGCATAGAAAAATACCGGCTTGCGCTTTAGTTCGTCGCCTTTTTGGGAAAGTACGAGGATATCTACCGTGTCGCGCTGGTAGCGCATGGTGAGGTGGCGGTAGCCAAAATCGGCGGGTGTTTTGGGCTGGGCGCTAGCGCAAAAGGCAGAGCTCAGCAGCAGAAACAGGAATAGGAGAAAATGCACAGTAGTTAGCCGAGAAAGAGGGGGTAGGGCCTTGAATAAGCGAACGACTACCGCATTCGTGCTTAAGTTGCGCCCGTGCCTACTACGTTCACTTCTTTCGCTAGTGGTTCGGCGCGGCGCTACGCTGCGTTGCTCTCGCTAGCTCTGCTCTCTCTCACTACGGCCTGCGGGCAAACGACCGCCCCAGCCCTACCCCCTGCCCTCGTCACCGATTCGGCTACTGGCAAAACCGACATGCCGTGGCTGCGCCAACGCCTCGACAGTAGCGCTGCGCTGCGCCGCCAGCAGGTGGGTGTGGCCCTGGCCGACGCCACCACCGGTGCGCCGCTGTTTGGCTACAACGAAGCCCGCTACTTCACGCCAGCCAGTACTATGAAGCTGTTGAGCCTGGCTGGCGGCCTGGCCCTGCTCGGCGACTCGCTACCCAGCCTGCGCTATTTTTCGCGCGGCGACACGCTGTTTTTCCAAGGCACCGGCGACCCTACCTTTTTGCACGGCGATGTGCCCTCGCGGCGGGCGTATGCCTTCCTGGCCACGCGGCCCGAAAAGGTGCTGGCTTACTGCGACATTGCCTGCGTGCCGGCCTATGGGCCAGGCTGGACCTGGGATGACTTTGGCTACTACTTTCAGCCCGAGCGCACGGCGTTTCCGATGTATGGCAACACGGTGCGCTTTTATGCGGCCGCGCCGCTAGTAGTGCGGCCCCGACCGGGCGCACCGGCCCAGGCACTGCCGCAGCGCGTGCACGTGCGGCCCCGCCAGTTTGCGCCGCTCACCGAGCGGGCCGGGAGTGACTTTCATCTCTCGCCTGACCAAGACGATGAGATGCACGTGTACCGCGCGCAGCTCGAAAACCGCTTTACCTATCGCCCTAGCTCCAAAAAATGGATTGACGAGGTACCTTATCGCACCAATCGCACGCTGCTGCTGCGCCTGCTCGGCGATACGCTGCGCCGCGCCATTGTGGGGGCGCAGTGGCACCCGCGTGCCAGCCAAGATGCCGTTGGCACCTTGCGTGGGCTGCGTGCCGACTCACTCTACCGCCGCATGCTGCGCGCGAGCGACAACTTCTTAGCCGAGCAGTTGCTGCTTATGGTCAGCAGCCGCGTGGGCTACCGCGACTCGCTAAGCAGCGGGCGCGCCATTCGGCATCTGCTCAAGAACGAGCTAAAAGGCCTGCCCGACCGGCCCGACTGGGTCGATGGCTCGGGGCTATCGCGCCTCAACTTGCTCACGCCGCGCACGCTTACGGCGTTGCTGGCGCAGCTGCATCAGCAGGTGCCCGAGGCACGTTTGCTGAGTTTGCTGGCGGCCGGCGGAGGCCAGGGCACTTTGCGTAAACGCTACTTCGAGCCGGGCCCGCCCAAGGTGACGTGGTTTTGGGGCAAAACCGGCACACTTACGCATACCTGTAACCTGGCCGGCTACGTGCGCTGCAAAAGCGGCCGGCTGGTGGCCGTCACATTCTTCAACAACGGTACTCCTGGCGACGACCAGCGCACCCGCAATGCCATGCAGTGGGTATTAAGCGAAGTGCGCGCCCGGCTCTAAGCAAGTGGTAGGGCAACGGCAATCACACCTAGCTAACGTTCTGCGAGCACTGGCGAGCAATGCTGCTTGCTAGCCCTTATTGCTGGAATTGCCCCGATTTTAGAGAAGAATCTTTGCGTGACGCAGGGGGGTAGGGGCCTGTGCCTGGTCATTGTTCGTTAGAAAATGCCTGGCAGCAATGGAGAAGCACTGTGTCTTTTTGACCAAGACTAACTGCTGGCTTGCAGGGCTCCCAACTGCTTTTTTGAATGCGATGAGATGCTAGCGGAAGCTACTTCTACCTTTGCAGCCTACCCATCCACGCTACCCTAGTTTCCATGACTACCCCCCGCCTGCGCCAATTACGCCGCGATAAAACGCTTTTTACCCTGGCAATGAACACCGTCCGACTGCACCTGGAGGAGGAAGACCGACTAGCCGGGCAGCCGCAGCTTCGCGAAGCCCCCGACGCTGACCTGCTATTTATTCAGCAGAATATCGACCAGTGGGTGAGCCTAGCCACGGGCTATATCATGCGCAAGTTTCGATGCCCAGCCACGCAGACTATGGAGCTGCTGGGCGAGTTGCTGGCTGAACTAAAAGCCAGCGTGCCGGTGGTCGAGCTGCGCCAAGTGCCGTACCAGCGGGCGCTTGCTCTGTCGCGTGAGGTAGTAGCTAGCCAAGAACCAGTAGCCGAGCAGTAGAGTAGCTCAGGCTTGGTAGTCCGAGCGCGCTCATGACGAGCATTCATGTTAGCTCGCTATGCGCGCTCGGACTACCAAGCCCAAGCTACTTTTTAATACAACACCCGAAACTTGATGGTGTGCTCGACCTCGCGTAGGGCCTGAATCACGTCCTGGTCGTACTTGCGGTCGATGTCGGTAATAACGTAGCCAACTAGCTCGTTGGTTTTCAAGTACTGACCCAGGATATTGACGTGATGCGCGGCCAGCACGTTGTTGATGCGGGCGAGTACGCCGGGCACGTTAGCGTGGATATGGATGAGGCGGTGGCCCGGCTGCATAGGTAGCAGAATGTTGGGGAAATTGACGCTCTGCTGGGTATTGCCGGTGTTGATGTACTGCATGATGCGCTCGGGCACAAACTCGGCGATGTTGCGCTGTGCCTCAGCTGTGCTGCCGCCGATGTGGGGGGTAAGGAGCACGTTGGGCAGGCCACGCAGCTCGCTCTCGAAGCTCTCGGCGTTGGTTTTGGGCTCGTGCGGGAACACGTCGATGGCCGCACCACCAAGGTGGCCGCTGCGCAGCGCTTCGGCCAGGGCCGGCACGTCTACCACGTGGCCGCGGGCGTTGTTGATGAAGAGTGCGCCTTTTTTCATGAGCGCAAAATCTTTGGCGCCGAAGAAATTCTGGTTTTCGGGGCGGCCGTCGATGTGCAGCGTCACAATGTCGGACTGGCTCAGTAGGTCGGCTAGGGTTTGGGCCTTCACGGCGTTGCCGAGCTGGAGCTTTTCGGCCATGTCGTAGTACACCACCTTCATGCCCACAGCCTCGGCCACTACCGAGAGCTGCGAGCCGATGTTGCCGTAGCCAATGATACCCAGTGTCTTGCCCCGAATCTCGAACGAGCCACTGGCCGATTTGTCCCACTCGCCTTGGTGCATCTTGGGGTTTTTCTCCGGAATGCGACGGGCCAGCACAATCAGCTCAGCTAGGGTCAGTTCGACCACCGAGCGGGTGTTGCTGAAGGGTGCGTTGAATACGGCTACCCCCTTGCGCATGGCCCCAAGCAAGTCAATTTGGTTGGTGCCGATGCAAAAAGCGCCGATGCCGATGAGGCGGTTGGCGGCGTCGAGCACGCGCTGGGTCACGTTGGTTTTCGAGCGGATGCCCAGGATGCTCACGCCCTCAATGCGGGCTACAAGCTCGTCTTCATCCAGTGCGCCCTTCACTTCTTCCACCTGGTAGCCTTCTTGGCGGAAGAGCTCGGCGGCGCGGGCATCGGGGTTTTCCAGCAGTAAAACCTTGATTCGGTTTTTGGGGTAGCTCAGGGTCATGGGTAGCTTCAATTGATACAAAAACTCGTCAAATGTTGGCAGCACTTGGTCGGCGTGGGCCACTACGCTGGGGCGGCTCACGTTTTCAGTGTAGGCGTAAAAGCGCTTAGCTAGGCCTGCCTCGCGGATTTGGTAATCGGTGTAGCCGTCGCCGAGCACGTACACCGGGCCATCAAGCTGCAAGTCGCGCAGCTGCTGAATCTTACCGCCGTCGCGGCTTAGCACGTTTTCGGGGTCGCAGCCCGTGATGTTGCCCGCCCCGTCAAACGTAAACGTATTAGCCAGCACGTGGCTAGCCCCAATGCCAAACTCGGCCACTACTGGCTCAATAAACTCGCGGAAGCCACTGCTCACCACATAAATGCGCGCGGCATGCTCCCGAAAAAAGTCGCCGTTGCGCCGGATGCTCTCGCTCACCTTGGTTTGCAAATGGGCCACCAGCGGAGCCAGGTGCCGCTGGTGCGCCCCCAGCAGCGCCAGCCGCTGCGCCAGCGACTCTTGGAAGCCAATTTCGCCGGCCATGCCGCGGTCGGTGAGGGCCTTGATAGCGGCCACGCGCTCGGTTTGGTCGGGTTGGCCTTGCAGGGCAATGGTAGCAAGCTCATCAAGGCCTTCAACCTGGGTAAAGGTCGAGTCGAAGTCAAAAACGAGGTAGGGTAGGGGGGCAACGGGGTCGGGCATGGGGCAAAGATGGGGCGAGTAGTGCTTGGATTGCGTTTGAGGCTATCGCGAATTTTTCAGCAACTCGCCTAGCTGCGCTAGCCTGTCCTTCGCAAGCGTAGGCCAATGAACTTCGCTGTAGGCGTGGG
>Ga0160429_1000381_pt1 | contig 45835 bp, 48 predicted proteins | sample SolpanmetagenomR_FD_108199 | JGI IMG/M metagenome (GOLD analysis project Ga0160429, IMG submission 108199) | Solar panel surface microbial communities from Lawrence Berkeley National Laboratory, California, USA - R | ecosystem: Engineered > Built environment > Solar panel > Unclassified ... | reverse complement strand
GTACGCTTGCCGGTCAAATCACAAACTCGGGCCATGATATCGAAGGGTTAGATGATGCTATTCCGAAACGGGCCGCAAATATCGGCAATTTTCAGCCAATTACCAAATCGTAAAGCGATTGAGAATGAGTGCTGAGAGAATTAGCCGGGCGGCTAGCCCAGGCTTGCGTCGTTTTTTTGCGCGCTTTTGCGGGCTATTATTTTTTCTTCCACGGGCAATGGCGGCAGCCGCTGCCGCAGCAGAAGCCGCGGCGGCGGTGGTACTGCTCGGTGAAGACCAGGTAGCCTTCGGGGGTGTAGTAGAAGTCGCTGGGTTGCAGCGGCAGGGCAGCGAAGGCGGCTAGGCGTGGGTCGGCGGGCATGATAGCGCGAAACTACTAGCTAGGGTTAGTTGCATCTTTGAGCAGCTAAGCTGGCCGGCCGGCGGGCTGCGGCCTGGCCTTCCGTTATCCTTCTACTCACCTACCATGAAACATATTTTCTTACTCATTGCTTTTGTGTCACTTACTATGCCAGCAATGGCCCAGAAGCAAGGTTCAGCCAACGATGCCCCCCTGGCTCCGAATGCGCCGGCCGACCGCCCCGTGTCAGTGGTGAGCTCTCTCGCTGAAGCTAGTGCAGCCCTGGTCGCCTTTAAAAAGCATATTGCTCCGGCAGTCAAGCAAGGCCAGGCCACGCTGCCGCAAGCCAAGCGTCGCTTTTTGCAGGGGCTACCCAAAGGCCAAATATTCTTCGTTACCACCTACCTGACTGACCCCGACGGAAGCTTTGAGCAAGTATTTATCAGGGTAAAAAGCTGGCAGGCAAAGCAGGTTAGCGGCCTGATTGCAAACGAGCTTGGTAACGTAAAGAGCTTTCAGCATAACCAACTCATTACCTTCCTGGAATCGGCAGTGCTTGACTGGACTATCAGCCGCCCCGATGGCACGGAGGAAGGCAACCACATTGGTAAACTACTCGACGCCGAAGGCCGTTAGGCCTACGTAATGTCCTCACCCTCCCCTCGCCCCCACCCCATGACAACCACCCACGCCCCCGCCACCTCGCGCGCCGATGAGCTGATGCAGCTCGAAGACCAGTACGGCGCCCACAACTACCACCCACTGCCCGTGGTGCTGAGCCGGGGCCAGGGTGTACACCTCTGGGACGTGGCCGGCAAGCAGTATTTTGACTTTCTCTCGGCCTACTCGGCCGTGAACCAGGGCCACTGCCACCCGCGCATTATTGGGGCGCTGACGGAGCAGGCGCAGAAACTGACGCTGACTTCGCGGGCGTTTTTCAACGACCGGCTGGGGGCGGCCGAGCAGCAGCTCTGCGAGCTATTCGGCTACGACAAGGCCTTATTAATGAACTCGGGTGCCGAGGCCGTGGAAACGGCCATCAAGCTGGCCCGCAAGTGGGGCTACCAGGAAAAGGGCATTGCCCCCAATCAGGCGCGCATCGTGGTGGCCGAGCACAATTTTCACGGCCGCACTACGGGCATCATTTCCTTCAGCACCGACGGCGACAGCACGGGCGGCTTCGGGCCCTTCGTGCCGGGCTACCAGGTGGTGCCCTACGACGACCTAGCGGCCCTGGCCGAGGCGCTGGCCGACCCGCACGTGTGCGGCTTTTTGGTCGAGCCCATCCAGGGCGAGGCGGGCGTGGTGGTGCCCAGCAAGGGCTACCTGGCGGGCGCGGCCTCGCTGTGCCGCCAGCACAAGGTGCTACTGCTGACTGATGAAATCCAGACTGGGCTGGGCCGTACTGGCAAGCTGCTGGCCACCGACTACGAGGGCGTGCGCGGCGACATTCTCATCCTGGGCAAGGCCCTGAGCGGCGGTGTGCTGCCCGTGTCGGCGGTGCTGGCCAATGACGAGATTATGCTCACCATTCAGCCCGGGCAGCACGGCTCCACCTTTGGCGGCAACCCGCTGGCCTGCGCCGTAATGCAGGCCGCGCTCGACGTGTTGCGCGAGGAAAAGCTGGCCGACAACGCCTTCCGCCTGGGCGAGATTTTCCGCGAGGAAATGCGCCAGGTGCAGCGCGAGTGCCCCGACACCGTGGACCTGGTGCGCGGCCGCGGCCTGCTCAACGCCGTGGTTATCAACCCCAGCGCCGACGGCCGCACGGCCTGGGACGTGTGCGTGAGCCTGATGGAGCGCGGCGTGCTGGCCAAGCCTACACACGGCGACATCATCCGGTTTGCGCCGCCGCTGGTCATCACCGAAGCCGAATTGCGCGAGGCCTGCGTCATCATTGCCGACGTTATCCGGGCTTTTTGAGTATAAGGCCCCATGAGAAAACTCTTATGCGTGGTGCCGGCCCTGCTGCTGGCTAGCTGCCACAGCCAGCAGGTGGCCTTTCAGTTTCAGCCAGCCCCGGCTACGTCGGTGCCGGTGGCCGCCGCGCCAGCCGGGGTCAGCCCCGAGATAATCGTTGTGGGGGCCGCTATGCCCGCCGAAACTGCGGCGGCACCGGCCGCCACGCCTGCGCCGCAGCCCGCGCAACGACTGCGCCCGCGCCAGTTGGCCGCCGCGCTCAAGTCGCTGCCGACTAGTACCCTGGCTACCCTGGCCACAGCAACACCCACGCCGGCTGGCCAGCACCTCACGCAGCGCCTGCCGCACCTGCGGCGGCACGCTACCGAAGGCGCCGCCGAGAATGGGCTAGGCCGGGTGGCACTATTTTTTATTGGGGTGGTGCTGGGCGTGGTGGCGGGGCTAGCGGCGCTGCTGGCCCTCATTCCGGGCGTAAGCTTCTGGGGCGGGCTGGGGCTGGCCGTGGCAGCGCTGGTAGTGCTGTTTCTGTTGTACAGCCTGGTGAGCGGCGGCAAGAAAAAGAAGGCGTAGGGTACTTTTGTGCCCGGCCGGGTACACAAATGGCCCGGCCGCTTGTTCTCTTGGCTATGATTCCAACTCACCGCCCCCGCCGCAACCGTAAGTCGCAGGTTATTCGCGACATGGTGCAGGAAACCCGCCTCACCGCCCACGATTTTATTTACCCCGTTTTTGTGGTCGAAGGCCAGAACCAGCGCCTCGAAGTGAAGTCGATGCCCGGCGTGTACCGCTACTCGGCTGACCGCATTATCGACGAAATTGGGGCAGCCGTGGAGTTGGGCATCAACTCCTTCGCGCCCTTCCCGGGGCTGAGCGACGATGTGAAAGACCCGCTGGCCCGCGAATCGACCAACATGGACGGGCTGTACCTGAAAACGGTGGCCGACATCAAGCGCCAGTTTCCAGACGTGGTGCTGATGACCGACGTGGCCATGGACCCCTACTCCAGCGACGGCCACGACGGCGTGGTAAACCAGGAAACCGGCGAAATTCTCAACGATGCCAGCCTCGAAGTGCTCGGCCAGATGGCCCTGGCCCAGGCCCGCGCCGGCGCCGACATCATCGGCCCCAGCGACATGATGGACGGCCGCGTGGCCTGGATTCGGGACGTGCTCGACCGCAATGCGTTCAGCCACGTCAGCATCATGAGCTACACGGCTAAGTACGCCTCGGCCTTCTACGGCCCCTTCCGCGACGCGCTCGACTCGGCACCCAAAAAAGGCGATAAAAAGAGCTACCAGATGAACCCCGCCAACCGCCTGGAGGCCCTGCGCGAATTGCAGCTCGACGAGACTGAAGGCGCTGACATGGTGATGATTAAGCCCGCTTTGAGCTACCTCGACATCATTCGGGAGGTAAAGAATAATACCAACCTGCCCGTAACGGCCTACAACGTGAGCGGCGAATACGCCATGATAAAAGCCGCCGCCCAAAACGGCTGGGTCGATGGCGAGAAAACCATGATGGAGGTGCTGATGAGCATCAAGCGTGCCGGCGCCGACGCCATCCTGACGTACTTCGCTAAGGACGCGGCCGAGGTGCTGCGCCGCGGCTAGGCTTTTTAGCAGCTGAGTACTAGCACTCGAGGCAAAAAGAACGTCATGCTGAGCTTGCCGAAACATCTCTACCGCGCCGCTAGGATTACGAACCTTAGTGGCGCGGTAGAAATGCTTCGGCAAGCTCAGCATGACGTTCTTTTTATGTTAACGGATTTCTTAAACCGCTTACAGTTAAGCATCTTAATAAATGACGCACGACCTTACCATCCGCCGCGCCACGGCGGCCGATTTGCCGGCCATCATGGCGCTGGTGCGCGCCGTGGTGCCGCTCATGAACGCCGGCGGCAACATGCAGTGGACCAGCGAGTACCCAAACGAAGGCGTTTTTCAAAAAGATATTGCGCAGCAGCACCTCTGGGTGGCCGAGCGGCTAGGCGAGCTCGAAGGCGTAGCGGCCCTCACCCAGGACCAGGACCCCGAGTATGCCGACGCCGACTGGGACGCCACCGCCCCGGCCCTCGTGACGCACCGGCTGGCCGTGGCGCCGGCCGCCCAGGGCCGGGGCGTGGCCGCCGCCCTGCTGCGCCAGGCCGAGCACGAGGCCAGCCAGCTAGGTTTGCGCACACTGCGCGTGGATACCAATTCGGAAAACGTGGCTACCCAGCGGCTGTTTCCAAAGCTGGGCTACCGCTTTGCGGGTGAGATAACGCTGGCGTTTCGGCCGGGGCTGCGGTTTTTCTGCTATGAGAAGCAGCTTTAATCTGGCTGCCGGGCGGGCGGAAAATCTTTTTTCAGCAGCTTGGCAAAATCTTGCTGAAGGGTGAGACCGTCGAGGGGCTCGTTGGTAGCCAGGGGCGGCGTGTGCCGATAATACACGATGGCGTGCTGCTGCTGGTCGTAGATGAGCAGGAAAATATTGGATTTGGGCAGCCCCGCCGCCGTGTAGCGGCTGCCGGGGCTGCCTCCCAGGCGGGGTAGCCCGGTGAGCACTGGCGGGGGCCGCCTGGGAATTAGGTGAGCCCGCTGGCCACCGTGAGCAGGGCGTAGCGCTGGCGCTGCTGGCCCAACAGATAATCGAGCACCGGCAAATTGGCCCCGCTAGCCAGCTGCCAATGCTCCTCGATGCCGAGCACGGCCGCGTAAATTTCGCGGCGCGCCTGCAACAGTAGTGAGTCGGGAATAGTGACTTCGTTGCGTAGCTGCAATTCGGTGCGGTGTTGCAGCAGCGCCAGGCCCAGGAGTCGCGCCGATTCGAGCGTGGCCGCTTTGTCGGCAGTAGCCGGCGACAGGTTGCGGCTAACGGCCACCGTCGTTACCGGCGACACGTAGGCCAGCCTCTTCGCCGGGGGCAGGCGAAACCCCGGCCGCACCAGGCTGCTCGACGCGCAGCTAGCCAGCAACATAGGCAACAGCAGCTTGGTCAGCCAGCGGTGCATACAGGAAGAGGATAATGCTTGTGGAAAGGGAATTATATGCTTGGCTACGGGAGCCGGGCTAGCGCTTTGGGGCCAGCGCGCGCCGGCTCACCGGCTGGCCCAGCGGGAGTTTTGCACCGAGTGGCAAATAACACCATTTCCGGCGGCTACCGCTGCCCGGCGCTTCAAAACCTGGCGGGCGCCGAACTTCGCGGACATGACTGATTTTGTTCGCCTCGGGCTGGTAGTAGCGTTGCTGGGCCTGGGCATGCTATTTAGCTGGCGGGCCGGTAAGCTGACGGCAGGCGCCGTGTGGGTGGGCGGCGCGCTGGGGCTGCTTATTTACCTGGGCAGCGGCTTCGGCGGGCTGGCCTTGCTGGCCCTGTTTTTTGGCCTGGGCACGGCCGCCTCGGGCTGGCGCGTGGCCGACAAGCGCCGCCTGGGCCTGGCCGAAGAAAACAAAGGCCGCCGCACCGCCGGCCAGGTAGTGGCCAACGCCGGCGTGGCCGGCCTGCTCGGCCTGCTGGCCTGGCAGTGGCCGCCCGCCGCGCCACTGGCCCGCCTGATGCTGGCCGGCAGCTTCGCCGCCGCCACTGCCGACACCCTGGCCTCAGAGCTGGGCAACGTGTACGGCCGCCGCTACTACAACATCTTGACCCTGAAGCCCGACACGCGCGGCCTCAACGGCGTCATCAGCCTGGAGGGTACGGCGCTGGGGCTGGCGGGCACCGCCGTATTAGCGGCGGCCTACTGCTTGGGCGCAAGTTGGGGGCCGGCCTTTGGGTGGCTGCTGGTGGCGGGCACGGCGGGCAACTTGGCCGATTCTGTACTGGGCGCTACACTGGAGAGGCGCGGCTGGCTGGGCAACAATGCGGTCAATTTTCTCAATACCCTGACCGGGGCGTTGGTGGCCGGTGGGCTGGAATACTGGCTAGGCTAGCCCACCCGGGCTACCTAGTACCCTTCTCAAATACGGTCCGTCAGGTTGAAATCCTTGGCTAGTAAGTCGGTGAGCACGCGGTCGATGACAACGCCGGCCAAGGGGTCTTTTTCGACCGGCGTGCTGGTTTTGGCATACACCACGGCGTGCTGCTCCGCATCGTAAATGAATACCCCGACGCGCGTAGCGGCTTGGTGTGACACCGGTATTGCCAGGCCCATACTTAGCAGGCCAATACCCATGTCTTTGGCAATGCGGCCCCGGTTGTTACTGGCCGTACGAGTGTAGCCTTGCACGCAGCTGAACAGGCAGTACCGTTGCTTCTGCCCGAGCAACAGCGAATCGAGCCACGGCGCGGACAAGGGCAATGGCCGCTGGCGGAAGCCAGCCAGCTCGCGGCTAGCCTGCACCGTGAGGCGCAGCACCGCTTGCTGCACCAAGCTATCCTTGATAAGTAGCTGGCCTTTGAGGTGCAGCGGCTCTTCGTGGCGCAGCAGTGCCTGGCGCAAGGCCTCGCTGGCATCGGCCGAGGCATTGGGGTCGGGGGTGGCGTGGTTGCCCTGCGCGATAACGCCAACGGCGCCGGCCGGTGGCAAAAAGACCATCTCCGAGAGGTCAGCCGGCCGAAAACCGCCCGCGGCGCGCTGCCCAAAGCTATTTAGTGCTGCTAGTAGACAGGCCAGGCAAAGCAAGAATAGGTGACGCCTCATGCCCCAAGTATAAGTAGCGCCACCGATACTTCTCCCCGCGCGTCAGCGGGCCGCCAGCTACTGGGCAAATGGCCACTTGGCCTGCCGCTTACTCCAGAGCAGAAAGGCCCCCGTGCCCAGCGCCATCATGCCCAGTGCCGCGAATTGAAAATAGAGTTTGAAATGCAGCCCGCCCCAGCTTACCTCAGCTGGCGCAATGCCCCAGAACACGGCCAGCCACACCAGGATGGCCACGATAACGGGCAGCGGGTAGAGCGGCATCTTGAAGGGCAGCGCCGCCGTGCCGCGCCGGCGGCGCAGCAGCAGCAAGCCCACCGCCTGGCCCACGAACTGCACCAGAATGCGCATGGCCAGGATAGCCGAAATTACCTCGCCCAGCCGAAACAGCAGGCTGAACACGAAGCCTACGCCGCCCAGCAGCAGCAGCGACACGTAGGGAAACTGCTTGGTAGGGTGCAGCTTGCCAAACACGGGCAGAAACTCGCCATCGGCCGCCGCCGCGTAGGGAATGCGCGAGTAGCCCAGCAGCACCGCGAAGAGCGAGGCAAATGCCACTAGCAGCACCAGGCCGGTAGCCGCCTGCGCGGCGGCCGGCCCGTAGAGGCGCTCCATAAACACGCTGATAATGAACTGCGACTTGTCGCCGGCGCCCGCCTGCCAGCCCTGCACCTCCTGCCAGCCGATGACGGTGCCCACGCTCCAGTTCAGTAGCAGGTACAGCGCCGCAATGCCCAAAATGCTCAGGAAGATGCTGCGCGGAATGACGCGCTCGGGCTTAATAATCTCGGCGCCCAGGTGGCACACGTTGTAGTAGCCGAGGTAGGAATAAATGGTTTTGACGGCCGCCTGGCCCATCGCGGCCGAAATGAGCAGCCCCGGCAGGGCCGAAAAGCCGCCGCTCGGGAAAATGGCTACCGGGTGGTTGACGTGGGTAAGCCCCCCGAAAATCAGCCAGCCCATGAGGCCCAGCACGCCCACCCACAGGGCCACGCCGAGCTTGCCGATGTCCTCGATGCGGCGGTAGAGCAGCGCTATCAGCAGCAGCACCACCGAGCCGGCCACCAGCTTGGGCTGCCACCACAGCGGCAGCGGCACCAGGTAGCTGAAGTACTGGGCAAAGCCAATGGCGCCCGACGCCAGCACCAGCGGCGACTGAATGAGCGTTTGCCACACGTAGAGAAATGACATGTAGCGCCCCCACTTCTGCTCGCCGTAGGCCAGCTTGAGGAAGCGGTACGAGCCGCCCGCCTCGGGGTAGGCCGCGCCCAACTCGCTCCAGATAAGGCCATCGACGGCGGCCAGGGCCGCGCCCACCAGCCAGGCCAGCAGGAAATTGGGGCCCATGAAACCCATCACGAGTGGCAACGTCACGAAGGGCCCGATGCCCACCATGTCAATCATATTGAGCGCCGTGGCTTGCACGAGGCCCAGGCGGCGTTGGAGCGTAGGTTGCGACATAGGCGGCGAAAGTAGTAGCGCGGACCTTGAGGGCGCGAGTATTGGCCGCCCACGCGCTCCTTTACCCGCGGACTGCAAGTCCGCGCTACGTAACCCTAGCGGAGGCTGGCGGTTGGGTTGGCCGCCGTTATTTCCTGGGCTAGCCCTATTAATTGTGCCAACTCGGCGCGTTCCTCAGCCGCGCCACGGCTAGCCTGAGCCAGCTGGGCGGCGCTGGCATAGGTGGCCGTGCCGCGCTGCGGGCTCTGGCGCAGTAGCAGCCCAAACTCGGCCACGGCGGCAGCCAGCTGCTGGTCGGCCGAGGCCTGCGCAATGGGCCGGGCAGCCCCAGCCAGGGGCTGGGCCAGCAGCTGGCTAGGGCCACCCTGCGGCGCCTGGTAGCGCAGCTTCACGGTGAGCACGTCGCCGCTAGCCGTGGGCAGCGCGGCCGGGCTGTCGGGGCCGGACTGGTATTTCAGCTCATCGACCAAGGGGCTGGCCGAGCCCACGGGCACCAGCTCGTAGAGGGCCGTGACGGTGTGGCCCGCGCCCAGCTCGCCAGCATCTTTGCGGTCGTTGTTGAAGTCCTCGTTGGCAAGCAGGCGGTTTTCGTAGCCGATGAGGCGGTAGTCGGCCACGCGGGCGGGGTTGAACTCGACTTGCAGCTTCACATCCTTGGCCACGGTGAAGAGCGTGCCGCCAAACTGCGCCACCAGCGTGCGGCGGGCCTCGTCGAGGTTGTCGAGGTAGGCGTAGTTGCCGTTGCCTTTGTCGGCCAGCAGCTCCATGCGGCTGTCGCGCAGGTTGCCGCGCCCCACGCCCAGCACGGTCAGAAACACGCCCGATTCGCGCTCCTCCGTAATGAGCTGTTCCATGGCCGCATCAGAGGTTTCACCCACGTTGAAATCGCCATCGGTAGCCAGAATAACGCGGCTGTTGCCCTCGGGCCGCAGGTATTGGCGGGCCACGGTGTAGGCCAGGCGCAGGCCTTCGCCGCCGGCCGTGGAGCCGCCCGCCTCCAGCCGGTCGAGCGCATCGAGAATGGTCGACTGGTCGGCGCCCGAGGTGGGCGGCAGCACCAGGCCGGCCGCCCCGGCGTAAGCCACCAGCGCCACGTGGTCCTGGGGGCGCAGCTGGCGCACCAGCAGCCGCAGGCCGGCCTGCACCAGCCCCAGGCGGTCGTCGCCCTGCATCGAGCCCGATACATCGAGGAGAAACACTAGGTTGGCGGGCGGCAGGCTAGCGGCGTCCACTTTCCGGGCCTGAATACCGATGCGCGCCAGCTGGTGGCCGGGCGCCCAGGGGCAGTCGCTGAGCTCGGTGCTGATGCGCACCGGGTCGGGGCTGGCGGGGGCCGGCGCGGGCAGCTCGTAGTCGAAATAATTGAGCAGCTCCTCCACCCGCACGGCGTCGGGCGGGGGCAGCTGGCCGTCGCGCAGGTAGCGGCGCACGTTGGCATAGCTGGCGCGGTCCACGTCGAGGCTGAAGGTACTCAGCGGCTCGCGGGCCACCGGGCGGAAGGCATTTTCATTGATTTTGGCATAGGTATCGCCGGGCGAGTCGCTAGCAGCAGCGGGCACCGGGCTAGCGGCGTAGGTGGCCGGCTCGGTCGCATCAGTTGTGGTGGTGAGCTCCTGGCGTTGGTAGCAGCTGGCCAGCGCAAAGGGCATGGCGAGCAGGCAAAGCACTTTTTTCATGGCTTATCCGGGGGTAGGGAGGTATCTGAAAAAGGGGCTCTTCTGCGCAGAAGTCAGTCCGCCCTATAGTACCCGGAAGTGGCAATAAGTAACCCGCTAAGGGTACTTACTGAATTCGATACACCACGGGAAAAGTTACCGTATCGACCGCGCCTACCTTTGGCTGAAACCGTAGCAGCTGCGCCGCACGCAGGGCTGCGGCTTCCATCTCTCCGCTTGCGTTTCTATCAGCCAGGGCTGGCAGAAAGGTAGTTTTGAGAACGCTGACGCTCAGCGGCGTCCCATCAGGGTTTACCAAGACACGAACGTATATGGTCCCTTCCACCTGGCTTCTCAGCGCCGCTTCAGGATAGCGCACCCGCTGTATCAAGGCCTTTCGTGCCTGATTGAAATTCTGCCGATACGTTAGTGAATCTAGGCTTTTCCAGATTCGTGGCAGCGGGTCGCTCAGCCAGGGCTTGATAGCGGGTGACGCCTGCGCCGCTACCCTAGCCGGCGGCCGGCGCGCTAGCATCACCGGCATCCCGGGTGCCGCATATACATTCTCCCCCTTCTGCCCCCAGGCTGCCCCACTTCCACTGAGCAGTAAGTAGCATAACGCGACAAATGATTTTATGCTCGGCAAAAAACGAGTAACATTCATTCCCCACTGATGCCCGTGCACGTGCATTTGCACAAGCGCTGCCGGGCTAGCCCCGCCGCAGCGCCGCCCGCCACACCAGCCACAGCAGCAGCGGCTGCAACGGCAGCCGGGCCCACAGTACCCAGGCCGGAATGTGCAGCGCCCCGGCCAGCCCCACCATGTACACATTGGCCGGAAACACGGCCGCCAGCAGCGCCAGCAGGCCCCAGCCGGCCGCCCGCCGGGTGGCGGGCAGCAGCAGGCCCAGGCCGCCCGCCACCTCGGCCGCGCCGCTCAGCAGCACCAGCAGCCGGGGCGCAGGCAGGGCCGGCGGCACGATGCGCTCGAAGAGTTCGGGCCGGATGAAATGCAGCACGCCGGCTCCCCCAAACAGCAGCGCCAGGGCGTAGCGCAGCCAGCCAGCGGCCGGCCGGGCGCTACGCCCTGGCGTGGTGGGTGGGACAGCAGGGCCGGGGCTAGCGGCCAAAGTCGTCTTGCACGCGCACGATGTCGTCTTCGTCCGAGGGCTGGTCGGCGTCGGTATGCTGCCAGATTTCGGCTACCACGCCCCAGCCGCCGAGGCCCACGAGGCGGTGGCGCTCACCCTGGCGCAGCACAATGCGCTCGCCGGGCTGGTACGATTTTACTTCGGTCTGCTCGTCGGTGTCGCTGATGGCCACGCCCACGGGGCCTTCCACCACCTGCCAGATTTCGGCGCGGCGGTGGTGGTACTGCCAGCTTAGGCGCTGGTGCGGGGCCACGAGCAGCACCTTGGGGCTGAGTTGACCCGAAATGCGCAGCTTGTCTACTTCCAGGCCATTAAAATACAAGTCGGCAAACTGCTGGGCCTGGCTTTCATCGAGCACAAAAAAGCCGCCCCAGGGCCGGCTGGCATCCTGGCGGTCTACGCGCAAGCCCTGGGCGTGCAGGCGCTCGGCGATGGTTTGGAAAAGCTGTTGTTTTTGAGGGTCCGGGGTGTGCATGGTAAGCGCGGGCTGGTTGGGAAAGGGCCGGGCGGCGGCGCGGCCCGCGGGCAAAGCTAGCCGGCCCGGCGGGTTTGGGCCGCGCGTGGCCAGCAAGGGCCAGCCGGGGCAGCCAGTTGAGTAGGCTAGCGGCGTGGGCCCGCCCGCGCCCGCCGGTTTATCTTTGCCACCTAGCCTATGATACTCCGCGCCGAGCACCTCATCAAGCAATACAAAGCCCGCACCGTCGTCAACGACATGTCGCTCAGCGTCGAGCAGGGCGAAATAGTGGGGCTGCTGGGCCCCAACGGCGCCGGCAAAACCACCTGCTTCTACATGATGGTGGGCATGGTGAAGCCCAACGCCGGCCGCATTTTTCTCGATGACGAGGAAGTAACCCGCCTGCCCATCTACCAGCGGGCACGGCGCGGCATGGGCTACCTGGCCCAGGAAGCCAGCGTGTTCAGGGACCTGAGCGTGGAGGAAAACATCCTCTCGGTGCTCGAAATGACGGACCTGCCCAAGCAGGCGCAGCGCGATAAGGTGGAAGAATTGCTGGATGAGTTCAGCCTGGGCCACGTGCGCAAAAACCTAGGCAAGGTGCTGAGCGGCGGCGAGCGGCGCCGCACCGAAATCGCCCGCGCGCTGGCCGTAAACCCCAAATTCGTGCTGCTCGACGAGCCGTTTGCGGGCGTCGACCCCATCGCCACCGAGGAAATTCAGGGCATCGTGGCCAAGCTCAAAAACCGCAACATCGGCATCCTCATCACCGACCACGACGTGAACTCGACCCTGAGCATCGTGGACCGCGCCTACCTGCTCTTCGAGGGCAAGCTGCTGAAAGCCGGCACCGCCGAGGAGCTGGCCGCCGACGAAACCGTGCGCCGCGTGTACCTGGGCCGCAATTTTGAGTTCAAGCGCAAGGTATTTGATTGAAAATGTGCTGAATGTGAAAATGTGACAGGTGTGAAAATCAGCTGCTACACTGGCCGACCGGACAATTTCCTGCCAAGCGGGCCACCGAATCAGTAGCGATGCCGCTCACCATTCAGCTGCATTTCAGCCATTTTCACATTCCTCACATCCTAATTCTCCACTCGATAGAAGATGCTCGACCAGCTTGTTGCCCGCGCCGTTCAGCTGGCTAGCCTGCCCCGGCTGGCGCGGGTGCAGCGCGAGCCGCTGGCCGCCCAGGCGGCCGTGCTGCGCCACCTGCTGGGCCGGGCGCAGGGCACGGCCTGGGGCCGGCGCTACGGCTACGCGCCGGGCCTGAGCCAGAGCGAATTTGCCCGGCGCGTGCCGGTGAGCACCTACGAGCAGCTTTACCCTGAACTGGAGAAGGTATTGCAGGGCCAGCCCGACGTGCTGTGGCCCGGCCCCGCCCCGCGCTGGCAGGCCCGCAGCAGCGGCACCACCAACGCCCGCAGCAAGTACATCCCCCTCACCGAGGAAGCCCTGCACGACAACCACTACCGCGCCGGGCGCGACATGCTGGCCCTGGCCACCCACCACTACCCCAGCCAGCGCGTGATTGGGGGCCAGACCCTGAGCCTGGGCGGCAGCGTGGGGCCCAGCCCCTTCGGCCCGCACGCGGTGGCCGGCGATGTGTCGGCCCTTATCATGCAGGGCCTGCCGGGCTGGGCGCAGGCCCTGCGCACGCCGCCGCTGCCGCTGGCCCTGCTCGACGAGTGGGAGGAGAAAATCGAGCGCATTGCCCGCCACGTGCTGCGCCAGGATGTGCGCGTGCTGGCCGGCGTGCCCACCTGGATGCTCGTGCTGCTGCGCCGCGTGCTGGCCCTGGCCGGCGCCCAGGACCTGCACCAGGTGTGGCCCCGGCTGGGGCTGTTTCTGCACGGCGCGGTGGCCTTCGGGCCCTACCGGGCGCTGTTTGACGAGCTGATGCCTGGCGGGCAACTGCGCTACCTCGAAATCTATAATGCCTCGGAGGGCTACTTTGCCTTGCAGGATGAGCCCGGCAGCCCCGATTTGCTGCTGCTGCTGGAGCACGGCATTTACTACGAGTTTTTGCCCGCCGACCAGTTCGACCACCCCGACCCGCGCCCCGTGCCGCTGGAGGACGTGGCCATCGGCCCCAGCTACGCGCTGGTTGTCAGCAGCAGCGCCGGGCTGTGGCGCTACGTGGTGGGCGACACCGTGCGCTTTACTTCGCTGCGGCCCTACCGGGTGCGCATTACGGGCCGTACGAAGCACTTCCTCAATGCCTTTGGCGAAGAAGTGGTGGTGGAAAACGCCGAGGCGGCCATTGCGGCGGCGGCCCGGGCCACGGGCTGCGCGGTGCGCGACTTCACGGCCGCACCCGTGTACTTTGCGGCCGGCGCGGGTGCCTCGCGCGGCAGCCACGAGTGGGCCGTGGAACTGGCTGGCCCGCCGCCCCCCGATGCCACCCAGTTCAGCTACCTGCTTGATAGCGAGCTACGCAAGGTAAATTCCGACTACGACGCCAAGCGCCACCGCGACCTGGCCCTGGCCCCGCCGCGCGTACACTTTGTGCCGGCCGGCACCTTCGAGGCCTGGCTGCGCGGCCGCGGCCGGCTGGGCGGCCAGCGCAAAGTGCCGCGCCTGGCCAACTCGCGCCAGGTGCTGGAAGAAGTGCTGGCCCTGGGCCGCTAGGCCCGGCGCCCAGGCTATAGCCGCCCCTGCCGGGCCAGCACCTCCAGCGTTTCGCGGTGGCGCCGCTCGGCCAGGTCTTGCTGGTAAGACGCTACGGCCCAGATGGCGGCCGGAATCCAGCCAATTAAGGTCAGGTGCAGCACGCCGCACAAAATACCCTTGAGCACGTGGCCCCGAAAAATCATGGAAATACCGGGCAGCAAAATGGCGAATAGCATGGGAGTAGCCGTAAAATTCTCAGCAAACGTAGCGCCTCGCCGCCAGATTTACCGGCGTCGCGCCGGGCGGCGTGCAACAAACTTCTGGCCCGCCCGCCACTATTGAGTTGCATAAACCCCTCGCATCTGACACGCCCCTGGCTAGCCCACCTGGTATTGAGTAGATTTATTTAATTAATCACAACAACAACCGCAGCATTCTTGCCTGGCTTGCGATTAGTTTTAGAGAATAAATTAATCGCATACTACTAGCGAACTAGATTCTCAGCACCTAACCTACTGTCGGCAAAAACATTACGCGCCATGCTGCTGCCAATCATTCCATTACCGGCAATAAAATAGCTCTCTTTCTTTCCCAAGCCCCATCCCCCAGAAATAAATCAATACCGCCGGAGCTACCCGGCATATAATGCTCGCTGACTATTTTAGCAGCTACGCACACAACAAAATACTTCCGCAGTAGTAAGTGATTTACTAATTACTCTAAATGCACCTGGGTAATTAATAAGTTTGCTTGTACTATTGCAGCTTAATTCACTTCCATTTTCCAAAACACATGGCCATTAACTTAAACGAATTACAGGAATTGCTTGATAAAGCCGAGGCTACCGTTGCCAACGATAAAGAAATTCGCCGTAGCCTTACCCGCATCGAAAACCTGATGGTGACGGTTGGGGAAGAGGTAGCCAAAGTTTACGCGATTCTGGACGGCGCCGCGCCGGCCCGCAAGGAGCGCAAGACCCGCGCTGGTAGCCCCGCCGACGCCGACGCCCCCTACGGCCGCAAGGCCGACGGCACGCCCAAGAAGCGCCCGGGCCGTACCAAAGCTGGTGAGGCCGCTTAGTAGCCAGTAATTCACCCCCGCCTGGGCGTGGGTACTACGCCAAAAAGCCCCCCTGGCCGCGCGCCAGAGGGGCTTTTTGGTGGGCAGTATCGGCCCCGGCCCGCGCGCTTACTGCGGCAGCCGCACGCGAAAGGTGGAGCCCACGCCCAGGGTGCTCTCCACGGTAATCGTGCCGCCCTGGTTGTCGATGAGTCGCTTGATGGAGTAGAGGCCCACGCCCGAGCCCTCGACGTGGTCGTGCAGGCGGGTGAAGAGGCCAAAAAGCTGATTTTGCTGCGCAAGGCTCAGGCCCAGGCCGTTGTCCTGGATGCGCAGCTCGGCCCACTGCTCGTCGCAGGTGGCCAGCAGCTGCACGCGGGCGGGCCGGTCGGGAGCGCGGTACTTGAGCGCGTTGCTGAGCAGGTTGTAGACGATGCTGCGCAGGTCTTTGGGCGAGCCGTGCAGAGTGGGGCAGGCGTGCACGTCTACCAGCAGCTCGGCCTGGGTTTCGGCCAGCAGGGGCGCCACATCCAGCCGCACCTCCTCCACCAGCGCGGCCAGGTCGAGCCGCTCGCGGCGCTGGCCGCTGGCCTGCTGCTCGATAATACTGGTGAGGTGCCCGAGCGTGGTTTGAAAGCGCTTGATGGAGTTGTCCATCAAGCCCAGAATGAACTCCACGTCGCGCTTGATGATGGGCTCGTCGAGCAGCTCCTGGCGCAGGGCGGCCAGCAGCCCCTCGATGTTGGCCACGGGCATGCGCAGGTCGTGCGAGGCCGTGTAGACAAACGTATCCAGGTCGGCGTTGGCGTGCGTGAGCTGCGTGTTGGCCGTGTTTAGCCCCAGGTTGGTGGCGGCCAGCTGCTCGTTGAGCAGCTGCACCTGCTGGCGGGCCAACACCTGCTCGGTGGTATCGTAGGCCAGGGCCGCCACGCCCACAATGCGGCCCTGCTCGCGGTAGGGCTGGTAGGCAAAGGTGATGTAGCGTGGGCTGCCGGGCTGAAGCTCGGCCAGCGGCATTTCCAGCACCGTTTGGCTGACGCCGGTGGCGAATACCTCATCGAGGAGCTTCACCAGCCCGGCCGCCCGCATGCGGGGATAGATTTCGGCCAGCTCGTGGCCCCGCAGCTCGCCGCCCGCCCAGCCCTCGGGCGGAAACACGTTCAGAAAAGCTTCGTTGCAATAATCAATGCGGTGCGAGGGCTCGCGCAGCAGCAGCACGGCCACCGGCGTTTGGGCCACCACCTGGTAGAGGTCTTCGCGCTCCTGGGCGCGGCGCTCGGCCACTTGCAGCAGTTCGGCTTGCAAAGTGGTGGCCCGCTGGCGGGCCACCACCTGCGCGGTCACGTCGGTGGCGAAGAGGGCCACGCCTACCCGCTGGCCGTCTTCCTCGTAGGCCTGGTAAGTAAAGGTGAAGTAATACGGGCGGGGCCGCTGGCCGTCGACCTGGTCCACCAACATGGGTACCTCCTGCCCGCGCTGGGTTTCGCCGGTGTGGTAGGCCTTGTCGAGCAGGGCCACGAAGCCCTGGGCCAGCATGTCGGGCATGACCTCGGCGAGGGGCCGGCCGATGACGTGGCGCCCGGTAATCAGTGCCTGGCCGTAGTCGTTGATATACTCTATCACGTGCGTAGGCCCGCGCAGCACCAGCACCGAGAGGGGTGCCTGCTGCAACACGTGCAGCACTTCCTGGCGCAGCTGCCCCCGCTGCTCGGCGGTGGCCAGCAGCCGGGCTTGCAGCGTTTCGGTTTGCCGGCGGCGCTGCACGCGCTCGGTCACGTCGAAGCCGAAAACCAGGATGCCGTCGATGGTGCCGCCCACATCATAGCGGGCTTGGTAAATGAAGTCGAAGTAACGGTTGTGCACCTGCCCGTCGGCGCCAACCAGGGGCAACAAAAACTCCTGGCCTTCGAAGGTATCTCCCGTACGGTAGACGCGCTGCAAGACCTCCGCCAGCGAGGTATCGCTCAGCTCGGGAATGGCTTGCAGCACGGGCCGACCCAACAGTACCCGGTCGGGAAAGAGCGCTTGGTAGTCGTCGTTGAGTAGTTCAAACACCAGCTCGGGACCATTGAGCAGGGCAATGGCGGCGGGAGCTTCCTGCACCAGGCGCAGCAGGCGCTGGCTTTGCTGCTGCGCCTGCCGGGTGCGCTCCTGCACGCGGGCTTCCAGCTCCTGGTTGAGCTGTAGCACCTGCTGGCGGGCCTGCACCTGGGGCGTAACCTCGTAGGCGAAGGCCAAAACCCCGTTGATAGCCCCCGCCCCGTCGCGCCGGGCCTGGTAAATGAAGTTGTAGTAGCGCTTTTCCAGCTCGGCGCGGCCCTCGTTGTGGTGGTCGAGTTGCACGAGCATCTCCTGCGCGTAAAACGTTTCGCCGGTTTGGTACACTTGGTCGAGCAGGCCGAAAATGGGCTGCCCGGCCAGCTCGGGCATGGCTTCGGCTATGGGCTTGCCCAGCAGCGGCCGGGCCCCCACCAAGGCTTGGTAGGGCGGGTTGACGAACTGGAAAACGTGCGCCGGCCCGTCGAAGAGGCAAATCATGGCCGGAGCCTGCTCCAGCACGTGGTGCAAGTGCTGGCGCTGCCGCTCGGCCTCGGCCAGGGCGGCTTGCTCGCGGGCCTGGCTCGCGCGCAGGTTCTGCTCCACGAGCGAGCGGGGCTGGTCGTTAGTATCGGTGAAGTTGACAACCAGCACGTTATCGTAGCGCTGGGCCACCAGCACGAAGTAGCCATCGAGCCCATCGGCCTGGTAGTTGGTTTGGTGGCGTTGCAGCTCGTCCGTTTCGTAGGCCAGGCAGCACTTGGCAAAGACCCCGTCGGCCTGGGCCTTCGGAAACAGCGTGAGCAAGGACACGGCCGGCCGCTCGGGCTGTTGCAGCATGCGCTGGCCAGCCGCGTTGAGGTATACCCAGGCAAAATCCTGAATGACTGTCTGGGTGGGGTCGTAGAGGGGCCGTAGCACTGCCACGGCGGTCAGCGACATGGTGAGCAGCGTGTGCAAGAACCCGGTGGGCTGGGCCACGTCGGTGGGTAGCATCGGCTCAGAAGCAGGAGACATACAGAAAACCCGGTAGCGGCCGGTGCAAAGTTTCAGCGGCTACAAATAAAATGATTTTTTGGTTTTACTGAGCCTCCCCGCCCCGTTACTCATAAGGCCTGCCTTGTAGGCTGTCCCTGAACATAACGATTTACCTACGCGTGCTTAGTTACCGGCGCATGAAAGCGAGAGGGCATATCGCTGAGAACTAGCGTATGCACTTGCTGCCACTGCACAACATTGAGCAGCCAGAAAACCCGCACTTGCTACGCGGCTCCGGCCGGCAGTGGGCCGCTGGGCAACGTGGGCCAGCATGCTTGCCCGACAGCCAGGCAGGGGGCAGCTAAGCGGCGGCCAGTGGCCACCCGTTTCCGGCTCCGTGGAGGCGCTCATTACCCTTGCGGCATGGTCCACTAACTCCCTGTCCCGTCATGGCTGGCAGTAAACCCACGTCCGCCAGCATGGCTAGCCCCGCCAGCGGGTGCTCAGCGCCCCTAGGTATTTCGACACCGCCGAGGAGCTAGCCGCTACGCCGCCGGCACAGGCGAAGCCTAAGAAGCGCGGGTAATGAAAAAGCCCCGCTAGCGTATGCCGGCGGGGCTTTTTCATCTCTAACCCCCTCAAGAGCTGGGGGCGTTACTATTGGATACCCTCTTCACGCAATGCAAAGAAGATAGTAGTGGGCAGTATCGGAATCGAACCGATGACCTCTACCATGTCAAGGTAGCGCTCTAACCAGCTGAGCTAACTCCCCAGAGCCGAAAGGGCATGAGCCTTGCGGGATACAAAAGTACACCGGCCGACTCATTGCCGGGCACCGGGCCCGCAACTTTCGGCCGGGTGGGGCGTTGGGAGGGGTATGAAACACGCTTTTTTGCTGCTCGCCGCGCTGGCTACCGCCGGCACGGCCCACGCCCAGGTACGGGGGCTGCCCTCGTCCCGCGACTACTCGGAGGGCGAAAGCACCACCTCGCGCAATACTGGCTTCGGCATTAAGGGAGGTCTCAGCTACAGTGACTTGCAGGGCAGCGGCACCAGCATTTTCACCAGCCGCGACCAGCTCAAGACCTTTCACGCCGGGGTGTATGGGCAGTACGGCTTTACGCACTTTGCCTCGGTGCAGGTCGAGGCGCTGTACTCGCGCAAGGGCTTCCAGAGCACCAACGCGGCCGGCGGCCAGCAGGATAATCGCCTCGATTATATCGCCGTACCTATCCTGTTCGTGGGCAACATCACCGAAACCCTGAGCCTGCACCTGGGCCCGCAGGTAGCGGTGCTAACCGGCGCCCGCAGCGGCGGGCAGGAGCTCGACGTGAGCCAGAGCGGTTACCACCGCTTCGACTTTGGGGGAGTGCTGGGGGCCGAGGCCCGGCTGGGTCCCGCCCGCCTGGGCGTGCGCTACGACCTCAGCTTTGCCAACCTCTATAAGGATGGCGCGGCCCTGACCTACAACGGCCAGCCATTGAGCACGCTCGTAACGGACCCCAACATCCGCAACGCAGTGCTGCAAGTGTACCTGGGCATCGGCATCGCACACTAGCCTGGCCGGTAGCGTACTTTGTAGCCATGCTGCTTTCTACCCTTCCCGCCGCCGGGCCGCCCTGGCTGGCCGCCTACCAGCACCACGAGCTGCTGCTGGGCCGCGGCCTGAGCGTGCTGGGCGTGTGGGCCCTGCTCAATCTGTGCCTGGGTGGCTACAACCTGCCGCGCACCGACCGCCGCACCTGGCAGTTTCACTTTCACCTCATGAACTGCGCCTGGGGCTTCATCAATGCCGTGCTGGCGGCGGTGGGCATCCTGCGCACGCACCCCGGCCGGCCGGCGCCGGGCTTTGGCCCGGCCGCGGCGGCCTCCGACATGCACTTCACCGGGCAGGTATTTCTTTTCAACGCCGCACTCGACGTGGGCTACCTTATGGTAGCGCTGTGGCTGCTGAGCCGCGCCACCTACCCCAGCGCCAACCGCCCCGAGCGCCTCTATGGCTACGGCCGCTCGGTGCAGCTGCAAGGCGCGTTTTTGCTGGTATTCGACGTGGCCATGTGGTGGCTGCTAGGCCGTTAGCTTAGCAAAACTGCAAAGAAGAAAGCCGGTTGTTGCGCGTGCAACAACCGGCTTTCTTCTTTGCAGCTACTTGACTGAAGCAGGACTAGCTGGCAGTACCAAGTAGCTTCTCTTCGATTTTCTTATTGAAGGCGTCGAGGTCTTCGGGCTTGCGGCTGGTGACGAAGTTGCCATCGACTACTACTTCCGAATCCTGCCATTCGGCGCCGGCGTTGCGCAGGTCGGTTTTTACGCTGGGCCAGCTCGTCATGTGCTTGCCGCGCACTACGTCGGCCTCAATCAGCGTCCAGGAGCCGTGGCAGATGGCGGCCACCAGCTTACCCGAGTGGGCAAACTCGCGCACAAAGTCCACGGCGGCAGGCTCGACGCGCAGCTTGTCGGGGTTAATCTGGCCGCCGGGCAGCACCAGGGCGTCGTAGTCGGCTACTTTAACGTCATCCAGGGTTTTGTCCACGTCTACCTTGTCGCCCCAGTCCGTCATGTCCCAGCCTTTGATGGAACCCGATTTGAGGGACACGACATCGACCGTGGCGCCCTCGTTTTTGAGAAATTTCTGGGGCTCGGTGAGCTCTACCTGCTCAAAGCCGTCGGTAGCCAGAATGGCAATGCGCTTGCCCTTGAGCTTATCGCTGCTGAAAAGTGACATATTACTTGTGGAAAAGGAAGGGCGGCAATAGGTTGCCGCCGGGGGTTTCCACTTTACGCCCGGCGCGGGCGTGGGGTTGCCGCCGGTGCGGGGGCTAGTCGGGCTGGCCGGCGGCGCGGCGCACCTTTTTCAGCTCCTGGCGCACGGCCTTCACGCGGTCGTCAAAGCCATCGGGGTCGTAGTCGATGCCCGGCACGTCGAGCTCGTCGAGCAGGTCCATGAGGGCGTCGGCGTGGTCGGTGCGGGTGCCGGCGGGCAGCTTCACAAAGGCCATTTCCGACCACAGCAGGGCTAGCAGGCGCTGGCCATCCTGCGAGCGCATCTGCATCTCTACCACTAGGTTGGAGTTGTCGAAATGAATAATCTGGCTGCTGATGCGCACGAGTACGCCCTGCCGCGCGGGCTTGAGGTAGCTGAGGTGGTGCTTGGTAATAACCCAGGCCGCCTGCTGCTCGCGGGCCAACTCGCCCATGTTCAGGGTGTAGTGCTCGGCCACCTGGTCTTCGCGGGCATTGAGGAAGTAGTCGAGGTAGCGGGCATTGTTGAGGTGGCCCAGCATGTCGCAGTCCTGGAAGTGAACGCGGTGCTGGGTTTCGGGGGTGCGGAGGAGCTTAGCCATAGGCAAAGGTAAAAGGCAGGGTAGGCTTTGACTGGCCAGCACCCGGGCCGCACTACCCAGGCGCCCGGTCCGCGAAAGCTTTGCCCACGCACAACTTACTCGGCACGCCTACTACTTTGGCGAAAAGCGCCTATCTTTTCCGCCCCAACTGCCGCCCGTAAGCCCCTAGCCCACTCATGTTTGCGCTCACTCCCGCCCGCGCCGCCACCCTGCGCGCCCTGGCCGACACGTTTATCCCGGCCGGGCCGGCGGGCAGCCCGCCGCCCGGCTCGGCGCTGGTCGATTTGGCCAAGCTGACCCTGGCCATTCAGGCGCAGCCGCTGGGGGCGCAGGCCGAGTTTGGGCAGCTTCTCGATGTGTTGGATAAGCCGCTGGCCGGCCTCACGTGGTGGGGGCCGCTGCAGCCGTTTCGGGCGCTGGCGCCGGCCCAGCGCGAGCGCCTGCTGCAAAGCTGGGCCGGCTCGCGGCTGGCCCCCCTGCGCCAGGGATTTCAGGCGCTACGCAAGCTGTGCACCTTTCTGTATTATGCCGATAGCCCCGCCGATGGCGCGCCTAACCCCGCCTGGGCCGCGCTAGGCTACCCCGGCCCCCGGCCTGACCCCGACGGCACCCCGCCCGGCGCCACCGGGCGGCCCCTGGCGCCGCTGGCCCCCACCGCCGACACCACCTACCACTGCCAGGTGCTGGTCATCGGCTCGGGCGCGGGCGGCGGCGTGGTGGCCGGCGAGCTGGCCCAGGCCGGCTACGACGTGCTGGTGCTCGAAGCCGGCCCCTACCTGCACGGCCGCGACTTCACGCAGCGCGAGGCCGACATGCTGGGCCGCCTCTACGATGCCCGCGGCACCCTCAGCACCCGCGACGGTGGCGTGAGCCTACTGGCCGGCGCCTGCCTGGGCGGCGGCACCACCGTCAACTGGGCCGGCGCCTTTCGCACCCCCGACTACGTGCTGGAGGAGTGGGCCAGCGAGCACGACGCCCCGCACTTCACCAGCTCTGCTTTCCAACACAGCCTCGACGCCGTGGCCGCCGCCCTGGGGGTGAACACCGACTACCCGCGCCACAACGGCCAGAACCAGGCCCTGCGCGACGGCTCGGCCCGGCTGGGGCAGGCCACCCGGCTCATTCCGCGCAACGAGCGGGGAATTACGGACTCCGACCACCACTTTCAAGGGCTGGGGTACTCCACGCTGGGCGATGCCCACGGCATCAAGCAGGGCACCCCCAGCACCTACCTGTGCACGGCCGCCGCCCACGGCGCCCGGCTGCTGCCCGATACCCGCGTCGAGCGCGTGACCATCGTGGCCGGCCGGGCCACCGGCGCCGAGGCTGTGCACACGCCTGCCGGCGGCCAATCGGTGCGCATAACCGTGCGGGCCGAGCGCGTGGTGGTGGCGGGTGGAGCTATTCAGACGCCAGTCTTGCTGTTGCGCTCGGGGCTGCGGCACCCGCACCTGGGGCGGCATTTGCACCTGCACCCCACGGTGGCGGTAGCCGCGCACTACCCGCACCCCATGCACTCGTGGCACGGCCCGAGCATGAGCGTGGTCAATGACAATTTTACGCGCCTCGACGGCAGTAATTTCGGCGTGAAGCTCGAAACGCCGCCCACCCACCCCGGCCTACTGGCCATGGTGCTGCCCTGGCGCTCGGGCGAGCAGCACCGCCGGCTGCTGCAAGCCGCCGACCACCTGGGCTCGTTTATTGTGCTCACCCGCGACCGCGACGGCGGCCGGGTGCGCGCCGACCGCCACGGCGCCCCGCTTATCGACTATAAATTATCGGCCTTTGATAAAAAGAGTATGCTGGCCGGCGTGCGCGCCGCCGCCGAAATTCACGTGGCGGCCGGGGCCCACACCGTGTACCTGCCCCACGGCACGCTACCCATGCTGCACGCCCAAAATGGCGTTTTGCAAAACCCTGACTTACTGGCCTGCCTGCCGCGCCTGCCCTGGCAGCCCAACCGCTACGGCCTCTACAGCGCCCACCAGATGAGCACCTGCCGCCTCGGCGGGCAGGCCCGCACCCATCCGTTGCGGCCCGATGGCCAAACCGTGGAGGTGCGCGGCCTCTACGTGGCTGATGGCTCGGCCTTTCCGGCGTGCAGCGGCGCCAACCCCATGCTCACCATCATGGCGCTGGCCCACTACACGGCGCAGGGCCTGAAGGCGACGCGGCCGGCCTAGCAGCGGGTGCGGGCGCCTAGTGCTGCACTAGCATTTTTTTCTGCGGGACCAGTTTTTGTAGCTACTGTGGGCAGATGAGTAACCGGAGCACTTTTTTTTGATTTGGTCAATTAATAGTGCAAATCGAACGAACTCATAATACCATTAAATGTGCAATTAAAAGTCAGCTGGCAAAGCCCTTAGGCCATATCTTTCCCGTATATTTGCTACTAGTCTACTTGCGCTCTCTGATTTTATGTCAATTGCTTTTGATTCTACTACTACTTTATCCGCTAGCCCTACGCATCCCGACGACGATAAGCATTGGCGCAGCCAGGCGGAACAGCAACTAGCGGAGCTACGGCAGGCCCTGGCCCAGGCCCAGACTCAGCTGGAAGTGCAGAGCGGCCGCCTGCTGGCCCTGCTGGGCGCGGCCCCCGAAAGCCTAGCCGGCGCCCCCGCCCAGGCCCGGCGCCAGGCTGCGCTAGGCCCGATGGCCGGCCTGTGGCAGCAGGAAGCGCACCTGACCCAGGTACTCGACCAAAACCCGCACCCCGTGGTGCGCCTCACGGCCACCGGCGAGGTGCGCTATGCCAACCCCGCGGCCCGTGCGCTCGGCCCTACCCTGGCCAGCATGAGCCAGCCCAATGGCTACCTGCTGGCCCTGGTGCGGGCAGCCCTGCGCCAGGGCACCACCCAGCAGCAGGAAGTGATGCTGGCCGAAAACTGGTACTCGCTGCAAGTGGTGCCGGGCCCCGGCGACACCTGCGCCACACTGTACCTGGCCAGTAGCAACGCCCTGCACGCCACCGAGCAGCGCCTGGCCGAGCAGCACGAGTTCTACGAGGCCATCCTGAACTCGCTGGCCGTGGAAGTGGCCGTGTTCGACCCCGAGCAGCGCTTTCGCTTTGCCAATAGCAGGGCCATCAAAAACGTGGCCCTGCGCGAGTGGGCCAGCGGCAAAACCGATACCGAGTACTGCACCTACCGCCAGCTGCCCGCCGAACTGGCCGCCGAGCGCCGCCGCCACTTTGCCGAGGCCCGCCAGTACGGCACCCCGGCGCAGTGGGAGGAAACCTTGCTCACCAAGCGCGGCCCGCGCCACTACCAGCGCCACCTGCAACCGCTCTACAGCCCCGATGGCAGCCTGCGCCTGATGGTGGGCACGGGCGTCGAAACCACCGCCCAGCGCCTAGCCGAGCAGAAGCTCACCGAGCAGCAGGCCTTTTATGAATTTGTGCTCAACCAGCTGCCCTGCGACATCGGCGTGTTTGATGCGCAGCATCGCTACATCTTTGCCAATGAGCGCGGTATCCGCGACCCCGAGGTGCGGGCGTGGGCCGTGGGCAAAGACAGTTTTGCGTATTTCGAGCGTACCGGCCGGCCCCGCGAAATGGCCGAAAAGCGCCACGCCCAGCTAGCGCGGGCCCTGCACGGCCGGGAGCTTATTACCTTCGAGGAGAGCTTTACGCGGCCCGAGGGCACGCGCCACATGCTGCGCTGCCTGCACCCGGTGTTTCATCCCGATGGCTCGCCCTACCTCGTGGTGGGCTATGGACTCGACATCACGGAGCGCGTGGAGGCCGAGCAAACCCTGACCCAGGCGAAGCTGGCCGCCGAAGACTCCTCGCGCCTCAAGGAAGCGTTTCTGGCCAACATGAGCCACGAAATCCGCACCCCGATGAATGCCATTCTGGGCATGAGCCAGCTGCTGGCCAAGACGCCGCTGGCCGACGACCAGCTGGGCTTTCAGCAGGCCATCGCCACGTCGGCCGAGAACCTGCTCGTGATTATCAACGACGTGCTCGACCTCTCGAAGCTCGAAGCCGGCAAGCTGGTGCTCGAAATCATCGGCTTCTCGCCCACGCATTTGCTGGCCCAAGTCGAGCAGACGCTGCGCTTCAAGGCCGCCGAGAAGGGGCTGGGGCTGGTCACGATACTCAGCCCGCAGGTGGCGCCGGTGCTGCTCGGCGACCCCTACCGCATTCGCCAGGTACTGCTCAACCTGGCCGATAATGCTTTGAAATTCACCAACAAGGGCATCGTAACGGTGGAGTGCCTGCCGGCGCCACCTCAGCCCGGCGCCCCGGCCGGCACGGTGGCCGTTGAGCTTCGGGTCACCGATACGGGCATCGGCATCGAGCCCGAGTACATGTCCACGATGTTCACCGAGTTCAGCCAGGCCGACTCGTCGGTAACGCGCAAGTTTGGCGGTACGGGCCTGGGCCTGAGCATCTGCCGCGACCTGGTGCAGCTCATGGGCAGCGAAATCACGGTGAACAGCCAGAAGAATAAGGGTACTACTACGCGCTTTATTCTCACCCTACCGATAGGCTCGGCCCAGTCGGTGGTGCGGCGCAGGGTGCCGCCGCTCACACCCGAGCAGCGCGAGCACCTGCGGGGCAAGCGCGTGCTGCTGGTCGAGGACAATACCTTTAACCGTCAGATTGCCAAGTCGTTCCTGACCCAGGCCGAGGTGCACGTCATCGAGGCCGAGCACGGCGCCCAGGCCGTGGAGGCCGTGCAGCGCCAGCGCTTCGACCTCATCCTGATGGACGTGCAGATGCCCGTGATGGACGGCTACGCGGCCACGGCGCTGCTGCGCCAGCAGCTGGCGCTCACCACGCCCATCATCGCCCTCACGGCGAATGCCATCAGCGGCGAGCGCGAAAAATGCCTGAGCGCCGGCATGAACGGCTACCTGGCCAAGCCTTTCCAGGAAATGCAGCTACTGCAACTGCTGCACGACTGGGTGCTGCCCACCGCCGACGCCCCCGTGGCCGAGCCGGCGCCGCTGGCCGAGCCCCTGGCCGAGCCCGTGCGCCCGGCGCCCAGCGCCAACCTCTACAGCATCGACGACCTGCTGAAGGCCGGCCAGGGCGATGCTGAGTTCGTGGTCTTTATGCTGCATACCTTCAGCGAGAGCTGCGAAGAGGCACTCACCGACCTGCGCCGCGGACTGGCCGAGGCCAACCTGGGCCTGCTCAAAGACACGGCCCACGCCCTCAAGCCCAGCTTGCAGCACCTCAACGCCTGGCAGCCCCTGCCGCCGGTCGAGAAGCTCAACAACTGGGCCGGCGACTTCGAGGCCGAGCCGCTGACGGCGCTCGTGGACGCCACTGAGCCGCTGCTGCGCGCCGTGCTGGCCCAGATTGCGCTCGACTTGCAGGAAGACAACGTGATGACGCGCCTGCTGGCCGTGTAAGCCGCCCAAGCGGTAAGTATGCACAAGCTGGGCTAACTTACCGACGATGAAAGGCTTACCAACTATCTCCACCGCGCGGCTGGCCCTCCTGGGGCTAGCCGCGCTGTTGGTTTTTGGCAATTGCTCGCAGAGCGTGTACCGGGTGCTGGGGCCGGGCACCACCGTGGCGCAGGTGAACCGGCTGCGGCGCTTTAATGACAGCGTGCATACCGAGTTCCGGGCCCTGCGCGGGCTACCGGCCGGCGAAGCCAACCGCGCTACCACGCGCCTTGCTGACAGCGCTAATGCCCAGCGCCAGCGCCTCCTCACGCCCGCGCAGTATAGCCGCTATAAGTACCAGATTTTGCCGCTGCGCTACCCGCGGCGCCCGCCCCGGGGCTACCGCTAGGGTACTTTGGGAGGCGGGGAATTACCCGGTCGGGCGCCTTTTGCGTACCGTAGGCAAATCGTGTTTTCGCCCTTCTTTCGCCATGACGCCTGCCCGCCTCTTTCTCGCCGCCCTCACGCTCAGCCTGGGGGCTTCGAGCTGCTCCATCTTTCACCGCAACCGCCCCGCGGCCGCGCCGCCCGTGGTGGAGGCCGTGCGCACGCCCGACTCGCCCACGCCGCCCACCGCCGCCCGCGACCTGGCCGACGCCATGACCACCGTGCTGCACCTGCGCCCCGACCAGACCAGCAAGGCCCGCCAGGTGCTCAACTCGACCGTGGAGCAGGTGAATGCCGCCCGCCAGCAATACCCCGCCCAGTCGCCGCAGCTCAATGCCGCCCTGGCCCGCATCAACGCCTCGTCCGACAAGCAGCTGCGCACTATCCTGGGCCCCACCACCTACCGCGAAATGCAGGTGAAGCGCGCCCAGATTCAGGCCGAGATGCAGCGCCGCTAGCTCCCGGCACCGGCGGCGGGCCGGGCCTCGTATTCGGCCAGCGTTAGCCAGAGGCCGGCGTAGCGGCTCACCTGCCGCGACTGCCGGCCCGGCCGCGGGCTTAGGGTGAACAGTAGCTGCCGGCCATCGCGCACCAAGCCTACCATCTGCGGCTGCAAGGCCCTGATACGCAGGCTGTCGCTATTGAAATACTGCCAGCAGAAGTGCCCGCCCAGCATTCCCAGCCGCTCGACCTGCCATTGGCCATCGGCAGGCGTGCTCAGGTAGTACCAGCCTTGGTAGTAGCGCACCTGCTTGCGCGAATGGCCTAGCAGGCTAGCTAGCGTGTCGTACCGCTCCTGCCGGCGCTGGAAGCTGGCCGGGCCCAGCTGCCGCAGCTGGTAGGGCTGCCCCTCACCGTCGCGCCCCGGGCCCGGCCGGCCGGGTAGCCCCAGCGAGTCAAGCTGCCCGGCGCGCAGTGTGTCGGTGCTGATGCGCCGTTCCAGCACCCACTGGCGGCTCACCAGCAGGGTGGTAGTAGGGTTACCTACGGCCCGATACTGCCCCTGGTCGGCGCGGGCGAATGCGCCTGCCGGGGCCGTGCCCACCGGAAAGGGCTGCGCAAAGCTTACCTGCACGGCGGGCTGCTCGCAGGCCACCGTGAGGGCAGCCAGGGCCAGGCAGCCAATAACCTGATACCAAAGTCTTTTCATGGCCATTGATACGGCCCAGTGGCCAAGGTAACCCTAGCCGGCGCCCATCTACTCCAGGCCCGGCAGCACGCGGCGCGGGGCCACGTCGGTGTCTTCGTAGAGCTCGCGTAAGGGTAGGCGCAAGTCGAGGTCAGGGATGTCGAGCACGCTTTCGGGGGTGCGCAGCAGGGTGTAAACCCACTGCCCGGCCTCGTCGCGCCTGAACCACTCGACCACCCAGGCGCTCTGCGAGATAAGCAAGTAGTGGCGCAGGCTGGGGAGCTGCTGATAGTTGGCGAACTTCTCGGTGCGGTCGTATTCGGCCGTGGCGGGCGAGAGCACCTCGGCCAGCAGCAGCGGGTGGCGCACCAGGTAGGGGTCGCGGCGGTCGGCCGGGTCCACGGTCAGCAGCACGTCGGGGTACGTGTAAAAGGCGTTGGCGCGCACCACCAGCAGCACGCTTTCGTCGAGCACGCGCCCGCTGTGGCGCCGCGCCGCCGGCCGCAGCGCGGCCACCAAGTTGCCCTTGATGAGGTTGTGCGTCAGCGTCGTGCCGCCCACCGCAAACGCCTCCCCCTCAATGTACTCATACTTGGCGGCGTTTTTCTCTTGCAGCGCAAAATACTCTTTGAGCGTGTAGTGGCGGGGCGGGGTGGCGGGCTGGGCCATAGCAACTAGTTTTTGCCAAATGTACACCCCACCACCAAGCCCCAGCCTACAAATACCGCAGCAGCAAGCCCAGCAGCCGGCGCACCCGCCCGGTGTAGGGCGGGTAAAACTGCTTGATGCCCGTGAAGCCCACCCGCTGCCGCAGCACCGCCTTCTCGTTGCTGAACGCCAGGAAGCCCGCGTGGCCGTGAGCCTTGCCCAGCCCGCTGTTGCCGACGCCCCCAAACGGCAAATCGGGGTGTGCGAGTTGGATAATGGTTTCATTCACCGCGGCCCCGCCCGCCGCTATGGTATCGAGTAGGTAGCGGCGGTTGGCAGCGCTGGCCGTGAACACGTACTGGGCCAGCGGGGGCAGGCGGGCGTTCACGTAGGCCGCCGCCTCGGGCAGGCGCTCGAAGGTGAGCACGGGCAGCAGCGGGCCAAATATCTCTTCTTCCAGAATGGCCGCGCCGGCCGGCACGTCGGTAAGGATGGTGGGTTCGAGGTAGCACTGCGCCTCGTCGAAGCTGCCGCCCTGGGCCACGGTGGCGCCGCGCACCTCGGCATCTTCGAGCAGCGCGGCCAGCCGGGCAAAGTGATGGGCATTGACGATGCGGGCGAAGGACCGGGAAGCCCTAATCTCTTCATTGTCGGCCCCGTAGTAGCGCCCGATGGCACGCCGCAGCTCGGCCACCAGCGCGTCGCGCACGCTGGCCTGCACCAGTAGGTAGTCGGGCGCCACGCAGGTTTGGCCGGCGTTCAAAAACTTACCCCACACGATTTTCTCGGCCGCGTCGCGCAGGTCGGCCGAGTCGTCCACGATGGCCGGGCTCTTGCCCCCCAGCTCCAGCGTGATACCGCTGAGGTGCTCGGCAGCGGCGCGCATCACGATTTTACCAATCTGGGGTGAGCCGGTGAAGAAAATGTGGTTCCAGGGCAGGCGCAGCAGCTCGCTAGCCACTTCCTTGCCGCCCTCCAGCACCAGCACTTCATGGGGTTGAAAGAGCTCCTCGGCCAGCCGGCGCAGCAGGGCCGAGGTAGCGGGCGTTTGCTCGGCGGGCTTCACCACCACCGCGTTGCCCGCCGCGATGGCCGAGGCCAGCGGGTCGAGGGCCAGGTAAAACGGGTAGTTCCAGGGCGCGATGATGAGCACCACGCCCTTGGGCTCGGGCTGCACCCAGCCGCGGGCGCCCAGCAGAGCCACCGGCGTGCCCACCGCCCGCGGGGCCAGCCACTTGCCAAGGTGGCGGCTAGTATGCCTGATTTCGGTAAGCGAGGGCCAGATTTCGGTGAGGTCAGTCTCCTCGGGCGGCTTTCTAAAATCTTGGTACAAAGCCTCCTGAATGGCCGTGCGGTTGGCCACCAGCCAACTGGCCAGCCTAGCCAGCCGCTGGCGCCGGGCGGCCACGCCCTCGGCACGCAGGGTGGGGGCGTGGGCCCGCAGGGCCGCAAACTCGGCAGCAAACTGATTGGCAGAGCCTGCGGGCGGCGGGGTGGCGAGGGCGGGCTGGGGCAGCATGGGCAAGCAAGAATAAGGAGCGCGGCGCCGGCGCCAGGGCCGCCCGCTTAACGCTTTGAAAGATAAGCTAGTCCTATCGTTTTGCCACCACCCTGCGCAGGCGGGAGGGGCGGAGGGGCCACCGGGCGTAAGGTATTGGCGGACGTGGTGCGTCAACTACCGCCTCAATTACTACGTCAGCAAACCGCTTATTTCGGGTGAAAATCTCTACGTATTTGTGGCGGGGCGGGCTAGCCGTGCTGGCCCTGCGCCTGCTAGTGGTGTCGGCCCTGGCGGCGCCCCTGCTGGGCCGGCCGGCCGCTAGCCTGGCCCCCGCCGACAGCGCCGCCCGGCCGCACCGGGCGCGCCGCACCGACTATACCGTGGCGCCCGGCGTTACGTGGCACTACGAGCAGCCCGGCCAGCTGCGCTGGCTCACGCACATTCCGCGCAACCTGGGGCAGTTTCCGGGCTATTTCCGGGCCGAGAATGGGCCGGCTTTCGTGGGCATTGCGGCGGGCTCGGCGGCGCTGTGGGCCACCGACGAGCCCATTCTGCGCGCGGCCCAGTACCTGGGGCGCACCCTGCACCTCGATGCCAGCACCGAGCAGAAAACGCTGGTGTACATCCCTATCCGCCTGGGCAGCAGCAAGGTACCGCTCGAATTCAACGCCCCCGACAACCTCAACAGCGCGCTTTACTTTTTAGGCGATGGCTGGACGCACCTCACCATTGCGTCGTCGTTTATGGCCTACGGCTGGCTCCGGCACGACAACCGCGCCGCCCAAACCGCCACCCAGCTCGGCGAGGCCATCCTGAGCACCGGCCTGGTAGTGCAAACGCTCAAGCGCGTGACGGGCCGCCAGAGCCCCTTCCGCGCCACTCGCCAGCGCGGCGACTGGGACCTGCTGCCCGCCTACACCACCTACCAGGGCAACGTTTCCAACTTCGACGCCTTCCCGACCGGCCACCTCGCCACGGCCATGGCCACGGTCACGGTCATTGCCGAAAACTACCCCGAGTACCGCTTAGTCCGGCCCGTGGGCTACTCGCTGATGGGCCTGCTCGGCTACGCCATGCTCAACAACGGCGTGCATTGGGCCAGCGACTACCCCCTGGGCATTGCCCTGGGCTACGGCTTTGCCAAGTTGGCCGTGCGCCACGGCCGCACCCGCGTGGAGGAGGCTCCGCCGGCCGGTACCAGGGGCTGGCAGCCGCGGCCGCACCCCCGCCCCTGGTACCGGCGGGGCCAGCTGGCACCCTTCAGCTACGGGCCCTTCACGGGGGCAGCTACACGTGGCACCTGTAGGCCAGCGGGCACAAAAAAGCCCCACTCGGCGGGCAGAGCGGGGCTTTTCAGCGACGTTCGGGGCTGAATGAGCGCTAGAACAGGCCTTTTTTCACGGTGCGGTTGCCGTGCTCGTCGATTTTAATCTTGGTGCCGTCGGCGCGCTTGATTTTTACCGAGCCATCGCTTTCGCGCTTGATTTTGGCGCCGTTCTCGTACTTTACTTTGTGGTCGCCGTCGTTTTCGCGCTCCATTTTTTTCACGGCCGTACCCTGGCCCACGCGGGCCCCCAGGCTGGGGCGAGCCGCCGACTTGGTCGTGGTGGTAGTCGTCGTCGTGGTCATCGTGTAGGGGCCGGCGTAGTAGTTGCCCTGGTTGGCGGTGTAGGTGCTATAGGCCGCGGGGTCGGTTACCACGGTCTTCACTTTGCTGGTAGTCTGGTCGTTGAGGTCGCGCAGGGCAGCGTAGCGGCCCGTGGTGTCGGGGCGGGCGTCAAGCTCGCGCATGGCCAGGGCGCGGGTGTAGTAAATCTGCTGGAGCTGGGCCTTCGCGGCGGCGTCGTTGATGCGCGTATCGGCGGCTACCTGGTCGGCCAGCTGCTGGGCGCTGGTGCGGTAGCTGGCGGTATCCACGGTGGTGGTCGTGGTAGTGGTAGCGGTGGTGCCGCCGGGCAAAGTAGTGGTTTCGGTAGTCTCGGTTTTCTTTTCCTGCGAGCAGGAGGCCAGGGCTACCGTAGCGGCCGTAGCCAGCAGAAGGAGGTTGAATTTCATGATTTTAGAGCGAGTAAGGTGCGGCTTTTGAAGCAATTCTGGCGTAATACGGCTGGCCCGAAAATGATGTTGCCAGCCCTTACCTAAAGAGCTGGCAACAATAGCATTACGCGTAGGTCAAGCTAGGCGTTCACCACCGAGCCGCCGTTGGGGTGCAGCGTCTGGCCCGAGAAGTACGAAGCGTCTTCCGAAGCCAGAAACACGTAGGCTGGGGCTACCTCGGAGGGCTGGCCGGCGCGGCCCATCGGCACGTCGTGGCCAAACAGCGGCAGTTTCAGCAGGCCCACCCCCGTGATGAAGGGCGTCCAGATGGGGCCCGGGGCTACCGAGTTCACCCGGATGCCCTTCTTCACCAGTTGCAGCGACAAGGCCCGCGTGAAGGCCTCGATGGCGCCCTTGGTGGAGGTGTAGTCGAGCAGCGCTTCGTTGCCCTTGTAGGCATTCACCGAGGTAGTGTTGATGATAGCGGCGCCCTCCTTGAGGTGCTTCAGGGCCGAGCGCACAATGCGGAACTGCGCGATAATGTTGAGGTTGAAGATGCTGTCGAGTTCCTCGTTGGTAATCTCTTCGAGCGAGTCGTGCCAATTTTGCTCGGCGGCGTTGTTCACCACAATATCGAGCTGGCCAAACTCGGCTACGGTGCGGGCCACCACCTCGTCGCAAAAAGCGGGCACCTTCAGGTCGCCTGGTAGCAGCAGGCAGCGGCGGCCTTCGGCCTGCACCAGCTGCTGCACCTTTTCGGCATCCTGCTGCTCGGTGGGGAAGTACGAAATGGCTACGTCGGCACCCTCGCGGGCAAAGTGCACGGCCACGGCCCGGCCAATGCCCGAGTCGCCACCCGTGATGAGGGCAATCTTATTCTTGAGCTTGTCGGCCCCCTTGTAGCCCTCGCGGATATACTCGGGCTCGGGGGTCATCTTGTATTCGAGGCCGGGCTTGCCGGCGCCCGCGTCCTGGTGCTGGGGCGGGAAAATCGTGGGTTTGTCAGACATGGAAAAGGCAGGGTACTGGAAGAAAAAATGAACGGCTTTTCCTAACGAAAGGCAGGTCAAGAGGTTGGCAGCCGTGCCGCTACCAGCTGGCACCTGGCCCATTATCCCTCATAGCGCCTTCACAATCAGCAAACTAATAATTTCAAAGGTTTTTTACCAGTGCGCTTAAACGCCGGGCGGCGGGCCGCTTCTAAGCGGCCTATTTAGCTGCTGGGGACCTATGAAATCAGTGGAGTTAGTTGTGTTGGGAGGCTGCCACGTGGCGGGCTACCCCCTGGGGCCCGACCAGGCTTTTCCGGGGCAACTGAACGAGCTGCTCGGGGGCCGCCTCGTGGGGCAGGTGTCGTACCTGAAGTTTACCCACCTGCCCGAGCACCTGCGGCTTATCGACCAGCTGCGCCCGTCGCACGTAGTGCTGCAACTCGGCAACCACGAGTTTGCCGACAGCTTTCGGCCCTTGCTGCGGCAGCTGCGCGAGGTGCTTCGGCCCCGGCAGACCAGTGGGCCGGCCAGCCAGTTGCCCAAGCCGCCAAAACCCGCCGGGGCCGCCGCGGCCGCCGCGGCCGCCGCGGCCCCGGCCGGCGAGGCGCCCCGGCCGTGCCCCCAGCCACGCCACTGGCTGCGGGTAGCGGGCCTGAGCTTGCTCACGGCGCTGCTGTGGCTGCTGTCGCCGGCGCATCGGCGCAGCTTTTGGGCGCTCAATGCCTGCATGCGGCGGCACCCGGGCACCGAGTTCGTTTTTTTGTCGCCCTTCCCCAGCCTCAACCCCACCCAGAATGCCGTGCGGTGCTTTGGCGGCTGGCTGCTGCACCGGCGGCTGGTAGCCCGCCCCAATTGCCGCTGGCTCGACTCGCACCGCCTGCTGCGCTCTGATAAGCCCCTCTTCGTGGATGCCAGCCACCTCAACCAGCGCGCCCACCAAGTGCTGGCCTACGGCCTGGCCACCGCCGTGCTAGCCAACCTCGACGCACTGCTCTAGCGCGGCTAGCCCCGGCCAGGGGTCGTATTTTTGCCCGCCATGCCCCTAGCTCCTGCCGAAGCAACCACCCCTCGCCACCGCCACTTTGTGCTGCACAAGCCCTGGGGCTACCTCAGCCAGTTCACCAGCGAGTTTGCCAAGGAGGTGAAAAAGAAGCGGTTCCTGGGCGAGCTGGGCGATTTTCCGGCTGGCACCATGGCTATCGGGCGGCTCGATGAGGACAGCGAGGGCCTGCTGCTGCTCACCACCGATGGCCGCGTGAGCGAGCAAATCCGCAGCCGCCACGTCGAGAAAGAATACTACGCCCAGGTCGATGGCCAGCTTACGCCCGCGGCCCTGGCCAGCCTGCAAACCGGCGTCGACATCAGCATCCACGGCACGCCCTACCGCACGCTGCCCTGCCGGGCGCGCCTACTCGAAGCCGAGCCCGCGCTGGGGCCGCGGGGCCGCCGCATCCGCGACGAGCGCCACGGGCCCACGAGCTGGGTGGCCATCACGGTTACGGAAGGCAAGTTCCGGCAGGTGCGCAAAATGACGGCTGCCGTGGGCTTTCCGACCCTGCGGCTGGTGCGCGTGCGGGTGGGCGGGGTACACCTCGATGGGCTAGCAGCCGGGGCCAGCCGGGAGGTCAGTAGTTTTTTAGAAAATACCGCCTAAATTCGGGACTTATTCCGGTGCGAGGTGGTTCTACAATAGTCCGTTGCCGCCCGGTGCTGGTTTCACGCCGGCAGCAGCCGAATACCCTATCACCCCCCTATGGCCAGAGCGCAAGAGAGTTTCAGCAAGAAAGAAAACGAAAAGAAGCGGCTGAAGAAGCAGCAAGAGAAGGCCGAGCGCCGCGAAGAGCGCCAGGCCAACAAGAAGGATTCGAGCCTGGAAGAGATGTTTGCCTACGTCGATGAGAACGGCAACATCACCACCACGCCGCCCGACCCGACCAAGAAGAAGAAGGAAATCAACGCCGAGGATATCCAGATTGGCGTGCCCAAGCAGGAAGACCGCGAGCCGGAAGACACCCAGCGTACCGGCACGGTTACGTTCTTCAACTCGTCGAAGGGCTACGGCTTCATCAAGGATGCCGCCAGCCAGGAGAGCATTTTCGTGCACGCCAACGCCCTCGGGGGCCTCACGCTGCTCGAAGGCAACAAAGTAACGTTTGAGGTAGAGCCGGGCATGAAAGGCCCGACCGCCGTGCGCGTGAAAATGGCCAGCTAGCCTCCTCCAAGTTTCTTTAGTCAACAAAAAAGCGTCTGCGACCCTCGGGGGTGCAGACGCTTTTTTTATTCCGGTGGGTAACTATGCGGCGCTGGCACCTGCCGCTAGCCTCCAATCGCTATGGAATACCTGTTTGGCTTCGTTTGCACACTTATCAAAATTGCCCTTCAGGCCAGCATTTATGCCTGGGTGGGGTATTGGCTGGCGCACTGGGTTGATGTGCGCCTAGCCCCCACTAGTGCGCTGGGACGGGCTAGCCGTAACCGAAAGAAATTCTGGCGGCGCAGCTTCGCAGCGGCCTATGGGGTCCTGTTTCTGTTTTCGTGCACCTACTGGGGCGACCACGGCCTGGGCGACCACGCGCGCCTGCCCATCGGGCACGGCGAAGCGATAGAGGAGCTTAACGGTATAGAAACTTACTTTGAGGCCAGCCCCCCACTGCAAGTGGCTACCGACCAGCCCTTTATTGACCGGTTTCAGGTATCCGGCGACGTACTGTGCGGGCAGGCCAACGATAAGTCTTACTTTACTTATGACCTACGCACCAAAGAGCAGCAGCACTTTGCCGATAGCTTAGCATACAGTGCTTACGCTAAGCCGAGAGACCTGGCGCCCATCGGCGAGTTTCAATCGTTCTGGCAGCAATACGGCCACTACTGGGGCGGCTGGCGCTTTTGGCTGCTAGCCTAGTGGTTGGGACGCTACTCGTCCGAAGCGGTGCCGAAGTCCTCGGTGCCGGCGGCCGGGCTGGCGAGGTCGGCAGCGGCTTTGGGCTTATTGAGCTTCTTCACGAGCAGGCGCACGCCTATTGCGCCCAGCGTGGCGCCGGCCAGCACCTTCTGGGTAGTGCTGAGTTTACCTACGCTATTCTTGCTCAGTTTCTTGAGCGACTTGGCAGCGCCGCTCAGGGCAGTGGCCTTTTTAGCGGCTTTCTTGCCTTTGTCTTTTTTCTTGGTCTTTTTCATGGTGTGCAGGGTTTAGGCCAGCCGAAATGCCGACGCGGGGAAAGGTATTCGCAGGGCTAGCCACAAGGTTGCGCTGGCCAGGGCCATTGGGTTACTCGGGTGTGGCCGAGCCGCCCTTTTTGCGCTTGGGCTTGAACTCGGCCAGGGTGGCCGAGGCGGCGGCCTCGTCGTCGGGCGCTACGGGGGCGGGCGCTTCGGGCTGTTGCTTGGCCAAGTAGGTGAGGCCAGCGGCCAGCAGGGCCACGCCACCCACCAGCTTCTGGCCGGTGCTGAGCTTGCCGATTTGCTTGCTCACTTTGCGAAACTTCTTGAGCGAGAGAGCCGCCATGTCCAGCAGGTCGTCGGCTAGCTCGTCTTTTTTCTTCGCGTGTTTTTTTTTGTCCTTGGGCATGAGCGTGGCGCGTAAGGCTTGTTCGAGGAGAAACTGCAGGGGAGAGGCCATGGCGATGGGGGCAACCGGGCGGCCCGTGAGCTAGGGTATTCGCAGGACGCCGGCCGAAGGTTGCCGGGCAGCTGCTCCTTGGCAGCCTATACTCGATGTTACTTTTTGTAGCTGGCCTACTTACCGATGGCGTCTGGGTTGTATCTATGCGCCCACGGTGGAGCCAGCAACCACTTTACCAAACGGGGCGCCGCCCGAAAAGCCTTACGAGTAGGGAAACCAATTCTTCGTTGCCCATGCAGTATTTTATACACGTCCTGAAGAACTACTTCGTATTTACCGGCCGGGCCCGCCGCAAGGAATACTGGATGTTCACGCTGTTTCAATTCCTATTCAGCCTCGCCGCGCTCATGCTGGATGCCATTGTGGACCCCTCACCCACCGGCTTCGGCCTGCTGTACGGCGTGTACACCCTGGCGCTACTCATTCCCAGCCTTGCCGTAGGGGTGCGCCGCCTGCACGATATCGACAAGAGCGGCTGGTTTATACTCGTTGCCTTCATACCCCTGGTCGGGGGCATCTGGCTGCTCGTACTGCTCTGCACCGAGGGCACCCGCGGCGACAATGAGTACGGCCCCGACCCCAAGCAAGTACTAGCCTACTAGCCTTTCTCCTAACGCGCAAAAGCGGCCGAAGCCTTGGGGCTTCGGCCGCTTTTCTATGCGGGAGCTTTATCGGAACGTTACTTTTTGAGCCGCACCATCCGGCCCTGCCGGTAGCGGTAGGTGCCGGGTGGGGCGGGCGCCAGCGCATAGTTGCCATCCTCCTCGGCGGGCCCCACTACAATAAGCTGCTTGTGCACCGTTACCGACTGCGTCACAAGCTCATCGGAGCTATTGGCCTCTACGTCAGCATCCGTAGTATCCGCTTCGTCGTCACCGCCGTAGGCGTACTCGTGGCTGCTGGTGCCTGCCGTGAGCACCAGCACCGGCTCTTTGCTCGCATCGATGATATTGACGCCCTCGTTTTTAACAGACCAGTGCCGCAAGCTGCTAGAGGATTCAAGCTTAGCAACAACCGCCGGCGGGCCACCCAGCTCCAGCCGCACGGTATCCAGCGTCACACTTTGGCTGCTCAGCCACTCCCCCACTGGCTCGAACTGAACTTGCAGCCAGCCATCGGGGTAGGTGGGCGAGCGATAGTAGAGCAGCATATTCCGGCCCTCGTCATCGGGGCCCAGGATAAACCGCCCCAGCAGGAGCGTTGGCTCCACGTTGTTGCTTTCTATTTTACGCTGCATCTCCTCCTCACTGATGCGGGTAAACTTCATCAGGTGCGGCGTTACGCTGCCGTGATACTCGGCCGCCGCCGGGGCCGGGGCGGCGGGGCTGGCCGGCGGCCGGGCCACCTTTTGGGGTGGCGTAGCCCGCTGGGCCGGGGCTGGGCCGGCAGCGGTCGTTTTCTCTTCGTTGGGCTTGCTTTCGCACGCCGCCAGCAGGGGCGGCAGCAAAAGCAACAGATAACGGATACGCATGGGGCGACACAGAAAAAGGGGCCTAAAGCTACTACCGCTTCAGGCCCCTTTCTACTAAGCGAAAGCTCGTCGCTACTACATGTGAATTGCCCGGTTCTCGGTAGCCGCCAGGCAGGCTTCCTTCATGGCTTCGGCGTAGGTGGGGTGGGCGTGGCTCATGCGGGCCACGTCCTCGGCCGAGGCGCGGAACTCCATGGCCGTCACGGCTTCGGCGATGAGGTCGGCGATGCGCGGCCCTATCATATGCACACCCAGGATTTCATCGGTCGCCTTGTCGGCCAGCACTTTCACGAAGCCGTCGGTGTCCATGCTGGCGCGGGCGCGGCCGCTGGCCTTGAAGGGGAACGAGCCCATTTTGTAGGCCCGGCCTTCCTGCTTGAGCTGCTCCTCGGTGAAGCCCACGCCGGCCACCTCGGGCCAGGTGTACACCACGCCCGGGATGAGCAGGTAGTTGATGTGCGGCTTCTGGCCCACGATGGTTTCGGCCACGAATACGCCTTCTTCCTCGGCTTTGTGAGCCAGCATGGCGCCCCGAATCACGTCGCCGATGGCGTAGATACCGGGCACGCTGGTTTGCAGGTGCGCATCGACCTTGATGCGGCCGCGCTCCTCCATCTCTACGCCGGCGGCTTCGAGGTTGAGGCCAGCCGTGTAGGGCGCACGGCCCACGGCCACGAGGCAATAGTCGCCTTCCAGCTTCAGCTCCTCGCCCTTGGGCGTGGTGGCGGTCACGGTCACGGCGTCGCCGGCGCGGGTGACGCCGGTCACCTTGTGGCCGAGGTAAAACTCGATGCCGATTTTACCCAGGATGCGCTTCAGCTCCTTGCCCAGGGCCAGGTCCATGGTCGGGATGAGGCTGTCGGTAAACTCGACTACGCTCACCTTGGCGCCCACGCGGGCATACACGGAGGCCATTTCGAGGCCAATCACGCCGCCGCCAATCACGATGAGGTGCTTGGGCACTTCGCGGATGTTGAGCGCCTCGGTGCTGGTGATGATGCGCTGCTTGTCCTGCGCGATGAACGGCAGCACCGTGGGCTTGGAGCCGGTGGCAATGATGACGTTCTTGGTCTCAATCTGCTGGGCCTCGCCGCCCTCGGTGGGCGCGATGCTGATATGATTCTTATCAACAAACGAACCGACGCCTTTGAGCACGTCGATTTTGTTTTTCTTCATCAGGTAAGCGATGCCGTCCACGTTGGCCTTCACGACGCCGTTTTTACGGTCTATCATCTGGTTCATGTTCACCTGCAAGTTCTCCAGCTCAATGCCGTGCTCCTTGAAGGTGGTGTGGGCATTGTGGTAGTGCTCGGTGCTGTCGAGCAGGGCCTTGCTCGGGATGCAGCCCACGTTGAGGCAGGTGCCGCCGAGGGTGGGGTACTTCTCGATGAGGGCGGTTTTGAGGCCCAGCTGGGCGCAGCGGATGGCGGCTACATAGCCGCCCGGCCCCGAGCCGATAACGGTAACGTCGTATTGATTCATAGGAACAAAAACAGGCGCACACCGCCGGTTGGTTCCGGCAAAGATACGCGGGCCCCGCGGGCGGCTGGCCCCCGAAGCCCGCGCTTTTTGGCGCAATCGTTACCGCTTGGGCCGGGGGCTAAGGGCCACGCCGCTGGCCATCACCAGGGCGTCTTCGCCCGCGCCCACGGTGGCACTATCGAGGCCGGTTTTCTGGCTGATGCCCGTGCGCAGGTAGAAGGTGAGGAAAGTGGCGGCCACCGCACCCAGGCTACCCACCAGCGCGCCGGTGAGGGCGCTGCCGCCCTGGCTCTTGTACCAGGTGGCGCCCACCAGCGCGCCCGAGGCGGCGCGGGTCGTGAGCTGCTGCGGCACAATGCGGTTGGGGGTGTGGGGCAGCTTGTCGCCCACCAGCTCGCCGGCGGCCAGCACTTTCAGCAGGCTGGCCACGCCGGGCCGGGCCAGCAGGCGCAGCGGCGACTTGGCCATGCCGGGCGCCAGCGCGCGGCTCGACAGATAGTCGCTCAGAAACATAGGGCCGCTAACGGCGCGCGCGCCGGTGAGGGCGGCAAAGCCCAACGCGGGCCAGAACTTGGCCCCGCGCGGCGCGGCCGAATAGGCAGAGTTTTTAGCTTTCATGGGAAAAGGCAGTCGGAAAAGCGGTTTGGCGTGTAAACGCAAAGCCCGCCAAAATGGCTGGCCCCGGCGCACGAAAAAGCCCGGCCACTGCGCGGCCGGGCTTTCCTCTGGCGAGCCCGCGGATGAGCGGGCGGCTAGGGGGTAGTTCGCGGGGTGGGGTATTCACTGCCTCATTGAACCAAGGCCCCACCCCCGAACACTATCGGGGGCTAGTTGATGCCGCCTACGTGCGAGCGCAGCACCTCGCGGGCAATGGCCAGGTTGGTATCGCGTGAGTTCACCACAAGGTAGATAAACTTGCTGCCGGCCGGGTTCAGCTTGAGCAGGTGCAGCTGGTTGGTGAGGGTGATGAGGATGTCCTCAATTGTTTCGCCTTGCAGCTTGAGGGCCGACATGGCCTTCTGCTTTTGCTTTACTACTTCGGTGTTGTAGGCAGCGGCGGTTTCGGGGTTGATGCTGGGCGAGTTGGAGTGCGAGGCCAGGGCCATGCCCGACTGCACATCTACCACGGCCACGGCCACCAGGCCCGGCAAATCATTGATAATTCCGTCAACTGCTTGCCCGGCGGGGCTATTCTTAGAGTAGGCCATGATGGCTGGGATAGGGGTATTAAGGGTAGTAGAATTGGGTAATGATGCTTGCTGCTTTAGGGCGTCTTCTTGGAGTTTGCGGGCGACTAGCTTGCGGTAGGTTTTCGCTTTCACGTCGGCAGTCGGGGCGGCGGGGCCGCCAATAAATCAACTAGTTAAAAAAACAACCAGCGGTGGCGCTTGGGCGCCTTGGGCTGCAACGTCACGGCTTCGCCGGCCGCGGCCTGGCCAGCGGTTACTTCCTGCTCGTGGTAGCCGCCGTAGCCGTACTGCAGCGTGGCCAGGCCATCGGCGGGCACGCGCAGCGAGTAGTTGCCCTGGGCATCGGTGCTGGTGCCTTGGGCGGTGCCCTTGCGCAGCACCGTGGCCCCGGCCAGCGGCAGGCCCTTCTCGTTCAGAATGCGGCCGCGCAGCACTACCGTGCGGCTGGCGGCAGCGGCCACCGCCGCGCTGGAGGCCGACACATCGAGGCTAGCCACGGCGGGCAGGGCGCTGGCCACCGGCAGCTTGCTGATGGGCAGCACGGCCGAGGGACGGTTGGTAGCGGCCATGCTCACGCCGGCCAGCAGGGCACCCACCGTTACCATGCTCAGGGCGCGGCGGCGGAAGCGCTGCGGCTGCTCGCGGATGAAGGCCAGCTGCTGCTGCACCCAGCTCGGGGCGGGGGCAGTTTCTTCGTGTTGCAGCTGGTGCCAGCGCGTCACGGTAGAGTGGGCCTTGCCGGCGTCGCGGTGCAGGTAGGCCTCCACGGCCTGGGCCGAGGTGCGGGCCAAGTCGCCGCGCAGGTAGGCATCGCGGTACACGGGCAGGAGTTCGCCGGTCTGCGGGTCGAAGGGAGTAGCCGTTAGCTTCATACAAAAGAGTGGGGAAAAAAGGTGGGAAAACGATTGCGTAACACTACCAGCGGCCGGGCCCGGCCGCTAGGTCGTTTCGAGCAGCTGCACGGCGTTTTCGGCCAGCTGGCGCAGCAGCGCCAGGTTGGTATCGTGGCTGCCAATGGCCAGAAACAGCACCTGCCGGCCGGCCGGGCGCAGCCGCACCAGGTGCAGCTGGCTGGCCAGGGTCAGCAGCACCTCCACCGGCTGCTCGGGGGCCGGGCTTTGCTGCTGCAGCAGCTGCACCACGGCCGCCACCGGGGTGGCGAGCAGGCTGGGTTGGTAGCCGCGCTCGGCAGCGTAGGTAGCTAGTAGGTGGCCGGTCGGCAGGTCGAGCACGGCGGCCAGCAGTAGTTCGGGGAGTTCGGCCAGTAGGTAGTGCAGGGCGGCCTCGGCCGGGGCGTTGGGGGTGCCAGGGCCACCCACCACCTGGCGCACCGGCGGGCTGCCCAGGCCGGGCAAGTAGCGAAGGAATGGAAGCTTCATAACGAACGAGCAGCCGACGGCCCGCCGAACCGGGGCTAGGCAGCGAGGGGCTACCCAACCGGCCGCTGTTGAATTATTCTAATAGGATAAAATTGATGAGATGAGTAGTGTGCCGTATGTTCAACCAGAGCAGTCAGGGAGGATAATTTGAAATAATTCGCGCCGTTCTAGTGTTACAAATCTCTTCAACAGATGATTTATAAAAAATGACATTCGTCAAATTTGCGCTTGACTTTTGTCAGATTTTAAAATGATGAAAAATTAATTAAATTGCACTTTAATCATAATTTTTAAAATTCGTATTGCTCAAAAGCGCAAAAGCCAGCCTCCGGCATATTATCCGGCGGCTGGCTTCACTGAACGGGATTGCGCAAGCGGGGCAGCGCTAGTCGTAGCGGGTCGAGATGGCGAGCAGGCGCGCTTCTTCCAGTAGCATTATCTGGCTGCCGCGCGTGGCAATGATGCCCGCATCCTTGTACTCGGTCAGCAGGCGGCTCACGGTTTCCTTGGCCGTGCCCACTAGCGCCGCCAGGTCCTCGCGCGAGAGGGCAATGGTGAAGGGCTCGCCCGGACCGGCGGCCGAGTCGAAGGTGCGGCGCACCAGCAGCAGGGCCTCGGCCAGGCGCTCGCGCACGGGCTTGTAGGCCAGGCGCAGCATCTGCTCCTCCGCATCGCCGAGCTTGCTAGCCAGTAGTTGCAGCAGGGAGTTGGAAAACTGACGGTTGGACTGAATGAGCCGCAGCACGTCGGGCCGCGGAATAAAGCACACCACGCAGTCGTCGAGGGCCACGGCCGAGGTTGAGTACTGCCCGCCGCCTAGCATCGAGCGCAGGCCCAGCACGCTACCGTGCTGCACTAGCCGCGTAATGTGCTCCTTGCCGTCGCCACCCGTTTTAGCCAGCTTCACCTTGCCCTGGTTGAGGCAATGCATCCCTAGCACGGGGTTGCCCTGCTGGTAGATAATCTGACCCTTGTGATAGACCTGGGTAGTTTTGGTAGTCGCGATAAACTCCAATTCCTCCAAGTGGCAGCAGCCCAGCAGCGGGTTTTGGCGGCTAGGGCACGAATGGCAGTTCGGGGAGACAAAACGGCTCATACCAACGGGTGTTTTCTACAGCACAATCAGCCAAAGATACCACTTAACTACTAGCTAAAGTTCCGTAAAAATACGTACAAAAAGGAAACATGTATTTTTTACGTGCTAAAAATCAGTTAATTACCAGATTAAAAATTCATTAAAAAGGCCACTTCCTTTCGGAAGCGGCCTTTAAATAATGCAATTTAATCCTTTATATACCCAACAGCAAACGCGTCGGGTCTTCGAGCAACTCTTTTACGCGTACCAGGAACGACACCGACTCGCGGCCGTCGATGATGCGGTGGTCGTAGCTCAGGGCCAGGTACATCATGGGGCGGATAACCACCTGGCCGTTTTCGGCCACGGGGCGCTGAATGATGTTGTGCATGCCCAGGATGGCCGACTGTGGCGCATTGATGATGGGCGTGCTTAGCATCGAGCCGAAGATGCCGCCGTTGGTGATGGTGAACGTGCCGCCCGTCATTTGCTCCAGGGTCAGCTTGTTGTCGCGGGCTAGGCCGGCCAGGCGCACCACTTCCTTCTCCACGCCGTCGAAGCTCAGCTTCTCGGCGTTGCGAATCACCGGCACCACTAGGCCCTTGGGGGCCGATACGGCAATGCTGATGTCGCAGAAGTCGGAGTACACGATGCTGTCGCCGTCGATGTAGGCGTTCACGGCGGGCCACTCCTGCAGGGCCACGCACACGGCCTTAGTGAAGAAGGACATAAAGCCCAGGTTCACGCCGTTTTTCTCCTTGAACTTATCCTTGAATTTCGAGCGCAGGTCCATAATAGGCTGCATGTTCACCTCGTTGAAGGTGGTGAGCATGGCCGTTTCGTTTTTCACCGTCACGAGGCGGCGAGCTACCGTCTTGCGCAGGTTGCTCATGCGCTCGCGGCGCTGGCCACGCTCGCCGGCCGGGGCAGCCGGGGCGGCGGGGCTAGCCGGGGCCGGAGCAGCGGCGGGCTTGGCTTGGGCGTTCTGGGCATCCTCCTTCGTGATGCGGCCATCGCGGCCCGAGCCAGCAACGTCGGCGGCGTTGATGCCTTTCTCACCCAAAATCTTACCCGCGGCCGGCGAAGGCACACCGGTAGCGTAGGTAGCCGCGCCGCTGGCGGCCGACTGGGCAGCAGCTGGAGCCGGAGCGGGAGCACTGGCCGCTGGCGCCGGAGCGGCCGGGGACCCGGCGCCGCTACCGCCCTCGATGCGGGCGATGAGCGCGCCGATGCCGATGGTTTCGCCTTCTTTCACGGCGTGGCGCAGCGTGCCGCTGCCTTCGGCGGGCAGCTCAAACGTGGCCTTGTCCGATTCCAGCTCGGCAATTACCTCATCGCGCGATACTTGCGCGCCGTCAGGCTTCAGCCACTTGGCCACCGTCACTTCGGTGATGGACTCGCCCACGGCGGGGATTTTCATTTCTACCACGCCCCCACCGGCGGCGGGGCTAGCGGCCGGGGCAGGTGCGCCGGGCGTGCTGGGGTCGTTGCTGGGGCGGTCGGCGGGCGTGCCACCGTAGCCGCTCTGGTCGCTGGCCTGGGGGTTTTGCTCACCCTGCGAAACCGGGTCGCCCGAAGCAGCCGCGGGGGCGGCGGGAGCAGCAGCGGCCGGGGCAGCACTAGCCCCGTCGCCATCGAGCTGGGCGATGGCCGTACCGATGCCGATGGTTTCGCCCTCGGCCACCAGAATCTTGAGGGTGCCGTCGGCCTCGGCGGGCAGCTCAAACGTGGCTTTGTCCGACTCCAGCTCGGCGATTACTTCATCGCGCTTCACGGCCTCGCCGTCTTTCTTGAGCCACTTGGCAATGGTGACTTCGGTGATGGATTCGCCGACGGCGGGAATTTTAATTTCGGTGGGCATGGGAGAATGGCAGAGGGTTGGCGGG
>Ga0160429_1000380_pt1 | contig 45836 bp, 52 predicted proteins | sample SolpanmetagenomR_FD_108199 | JGI IMG/M metagenome (GOLD analysis project Ga0160429, IMG submission 108199) | Solar panel surface microbial communities from Lawrence Berkeley National Laboratory, California, USA - R | ecosystem: Engineered > Built environment > Solar panel > Unclassified ... | reverse complement strand
CTTGGGACAAGCTTTTACCCGGGACTGGTATGGTTTGCTGATTTGCCGTGCAGTCATGGGTCTTGGTATGATCGCTTCTGGTGTGAGGTTCATATACACGGTGTTAACTCGTCACAGGTATGGGAATCAAGATCTCAACAATTCCAGTCTATACTGCCGAAGTCGCTCCTGCAGTGATTCGGGGAGGACTTGTGACCAGCTTTCAGCTTTGGGTGGCGTTGGGTATCTTAGTGTAAGGACTCCTTCTTCGAGCTTGTACTGCACAATACTGACGTCCACATAGCGGATACAGTTCCAACCTCATCTTCATGAACGTCGGTCCACGTGCCTGGCGCTATCAGCTTGGTGCAGCTTTCGCCCCTGCCGTTCCATTGGTATTCATCATCTGGCTCTGTCCTGGTTCGTCATTCATGTTTTCCTTGCTTATGAGAATCTGCTAACATCGACCACAAGAATCTCCTCGTTGGTACATGAAGAAAGGTCGCTACGTAGAGTCGTTCAGGTCCTTCTGTCGCCTTAGAAATAGCGAGCTTATTGCTGCAAGAGAGCTTGTAAGTTTTTCCTCGAAATCGTACTTGGTCTCGAACCAACGCAAACTGAACGAATATGATAGTACTACGCACATTGCCAAGTCAACGAAGAAGAGGGTGTCTTTGGAGGAAAGACTTTCTTCCACCGTGCCTGGGAACTGTTCACCGTCCCCCGTCTACGTCGTGCAACTGGTGCAGCAGGTATCATTTGCATTTCGCAACAATTTTCTGGAATCAACATTATCGCGTTCTACTCTTCGACTGTGTTTGCTGCGGCAGGATATGACGCTAAGCAGTGTTTGCTAGCCTCATTCGGGTTCGGACTCGTCACTTTTATCTTTGCATTCCCAGCCATCTACACAATGGATACCTACGGACGACGAAACTTACTCCTCTTCACCTTCCCGAACATGGCGTGGTGTTTAGTGGCCGCCGGTTGCTGTTTTACACTGGACATCAACAACAGCGCACGTCTACCACTCATTGCGTTCTTTGTCTTCCTTTTCGGAGCTTTTTACGGACCAGGTAAACCAGTACATGACACACTTGCACTGAGTATGCTGGCTGACTCTTATCAGGCATTGGACCTATGCCGTCCATCTACCTTTCCGAGGCGTTTCCTCTATCTCATCGAGAGATTGGTGCGGCATGCTCGATTTTCATCAACAATGCCGTTGGTAGCATACTTAGCTTGACTTTCCCGTCATTACTAGCTGCTATTGGTCCTGTAGGAGGTGAGTCGATACTATTATCCTTATCTTTATCGTACGAACGATGCTAATTTGATTTCGTATAGCATTCTGTTTCTACGCTGGGCTCAATCTATTCATCTTTGTAGTCATCTTCTTCATGGTTCCGGAGACAAAGTTAGTTCTCTCTTTTTCCCGGTTCAGTTCACCACCACTAACATTCTCTCTCCAGGCAACGCACGCTCGAAGAGCTCGACTACATCTTCAGTGTTACCACACGTAAGCACGCATCCTATCAGGTCCACACTTGGTTGCCATGGTGGTTTAAGCGCTTCGTTCTTTTCCAGCGAGATGCTCAACTTAGGCCTTTGTACCACCTTGAAAATCACTCAGAGTAGACTCTGGTTGAAAGATTGAAGACGGCGGAAGGATTATAACAAGTGTTGATGGATAGCAAAGGCAGGATTCTCGGTTTAGTTTGCTAGAAGCTTTTGCTCTGACGACTCGTCTAATATGTCCACGTACTGTGGGCAAGCTATAAATTTAGCTAGTATATGAATATTGTTGAAGTTTGCATGCAGAGTCGTGCTGAAGTGCTACAGTGAGTTCGCAGATTGAAACCAGAGTCCTAGCTATGTTACTGTCAATGATGATGTGCATACTGCCAATGCTACTGTGTTTGAGCTTGTGGTGATGGTGGAAGAGCTCGAAGAGCTTGATGGACTCGACGTAGTTGAAGAAAATGCGGTAGATGATGTGTTGACCTTAATTGCTTGGATGCTGCAGTGGAACGAAAAATATTCATACAAGCGCTTCGTGAGACCTGGAGAAATAGAATCTAGAGAGTCATTGCGCCACCATCTATTATCATGTCGCATCCTGTAATGTAACCTCCTCCTCTTTTACTGCAAAGTAACACAACTGCACCTGTGATCTCTTCAGCGTCTCCCATTCTTCCAAAGGGACATCGACTAGCCCACATATCCCTGAGCTCCTGCAAATTATCTCCAGCATTCAAAACCGTGTCCATGTAACCTGGGCTGATAGAATTTACACGAATCCCATGCGTTGCCCATTCTGCAGCCAGGTTACGCGTCAGATGGCTTACACCAATCTTGCTAACGTTGTAAGCAGCTTGTGGTTGGGGATAGTTGACATGATGTGCTGAGATTGATGAGGTGAGCATGATGCTACCACCTTTCTTTGATGCTATCATGTGTCGAGCAGCAGCCTGCGCACACAGAAATGATCCTGTAAGGTTGACATCAATGACCTTGCGGAACTGCTCTGCAGTGGCATCCTCAGATCGGACGGTACCAACTATGCCTGCAAAGCAGCACAGAATGTCTATGCCACCCATGATCGAGATTGCTTGTGAAAATGCATCTGTGACGGCAGTAGCAGACGTGACATCTACTGGAATTTCATGGATACTGTTGCCAGGGAACTCTGAGCGTAGAGCCGAGATTGCGGCGCTGGATGATGTGAGTGTGCTTGGGAGGTCGAACAGACACATTGAGGTAAGTCCATGCTCGAAAAGTGCCCTTGCTGCCGCTAGACCCAGGCCTCCAGCGCCACCAGTGAGCACAGCATTGCCTTCGGTGGCGAAACGCGCCTTTGCGCGATTCACAGAGTTGAGTGATGAATCGCGTACTATAGGTGCTGTGAGTGGATTACTTGCTGTGGACAAGACCATAGTAGGTACTCGTCGCGATGTGAGAGCATCTCTGGCATCTTGGTCTTTTTGTGGTGATGCTGTGTTGTTGGATGTCATTGAGATGGATGAATAGGCAGAATTGATGACTGGTAAACAGACGAGAAGATGGTGAGGGTTAAACTTCACTGTATTATATGCTTAGACAAGTAAGGTATGCGTAACCCTGATCCTGTCCTGTGCAGGGCTCACTGCACTAACGTAGGCTTTAGTATGGTGCTTTCTACTCCTGCTTAGTAAATCACGGAGTAGCGTCGGCCGATGATCGGCGACGAGTTAACCGGTCTGACTACATGCGGGCAACCCTGCGCTGCATGTTCATTACACGCACAACGTGTAGTAGTCATGCTAAAGGCTAGATCATTTCGTGCAGGGGTTCCAGAAGTTATGAAATAAGACTAAGCAATACTAAACAGGTCATACAATAGTTTTCAATTCCATAAACCAAAAATTACATTACACAACATATAAAAACCCCAGTAATAGCTTCTAAAAACAACTCTCACATGACATCAACTTATTGAGCTGATGAGTATGTGGTATAATGTCTCTAGAGAAGAGCTACACTGCGAAGCGGCTCCAAGTACCGACGGCGCCGAATATACGACATCTCGGACGTTGGACGGCACAGCATTTTGTAAATAGGGTGTATTCATCGCTCGTATAGCAGCCATTGAGATGATGAAGATACTTGAGAGAGAGAGAAAACGTTAGAATTAGATCACAAAAGGTTCGAAACATTGTAAAAACTTACCTTGCATGCAGAGTCCACGCATTGACTAGACACCCATGCACTGCTTCACTGGCACTGGGTAGGAATTCAGCCACACTCTGGAAGAACTTTTCACAATGCGGCTGCAACTCCAATGCATCGTCACCAAATTCAATCGCCTGGCAGACGGCAGGCCAGTAAATTGAAGCCTTGTAAGAGTAATACTGCGCTGCCAGGAACGCTTCCAATATCGAGCTAGAGGAACTTGGAGTCGCCGCTCTTGTGCGGTCGAAACGTACCAACGGTGGGAGGTAGTTGTACCATTCGTCGAGCTGGAGCTCAAGTTCAGCCGCAATGACGGGCGCAAACACGTACTTGCCATTTGCGGTAGGTCGGATTGAGGCAGTGCAGCGCCGTAGCATGCGTCGCATTGCAATCTCAGCAAGATAATAGGACTGAACTCGGTCGAGACCGATCGCTTCGGATGAGGTTGTGGTGCCGGGAGACAGTAGTGGCATTGGAGAGTGTGTGTCAGTGGCGTCAAAGTCCCATGTCTGCTTGTTGTTGGGCAGGCGGACGTGGTTGTCGAGCTCCCAGATGCCGCTGTCGGGCCCGCCAAACTGGACATTGAGTTCACTGTAATTGAAAGCCATCAGAACAGGCTATCATTGGGGGAGTTGAGATCGGATGTGAATGTACCTCTCAATAAGCAAGACGGCCCAGAATGATCTTTTGATCTGCTCGGCGGACTCGTCATGGGTGTCTTCGCAGAAGCTTTGCACAGTGATACGTTAGTGGGAATCGACAGACTTAGTTTTATTTCTTTTGCAGACTTACACATTCAATAAAGTCTGTGCTTTGTTTGACGCAATGAGGACATAATCATGAGCTTGACAAGGTTTGAGGAGGCAACAATGATAGATGCTTAAGAGCACCAGGCACTGCAGACTCGTAACGCTGCTCTCAACCAACACTTGTGGCAGAGAAGCCAAGGCAAGCTCAAAATACGGCACGTCTTTACGATCATTGAACGCTGTCTGCATGGAACCGCAGTCTGCAAAAGCACCTATCGCACATACGAGGAGCGCTAAACAAGTCTGTGTCGATGGTGTCAGGTCACCAGAAACCTGTTGTAGGAATTTTGTTGAATAGTCGGCAGGCAAGATGGGGTACCATTTGTGAATTTCTGTTGAAAATGCTGCCAAAGCCCTGAGAAAACAAGTTTAGTGTTGGAAATATGTCATTGTTGGTTGTAGTTGCTTACGCGAGTGCTCTTTGCTGTTGCATGACAAAGAATCGTGAAGTGCCACCTCTGGGGATCACTGAGATATCTCGTCGTTCTTGAGCAATCAGCTGCTTTGCCAATTGTCCATCGAGACCAAGGAGCTGCATCATAGAAGGCGTTTTGATGGTCATGAAAGGAAAGTCATTCGGTGCGTCGAGCGCGTATTGTGAGTAGAAGGCATCCTTCAAGCCTTCGTCCAGGGTATGTGTTCGCCGTGAGGTTGAAGTTGTAGTCAAGACTTTTGTAATGTGCCTCAGCTGGTCCTTGATGCTGGCAATATCTGTCTCTAACCTGTGTTCAGATGGTAAGTCACCCGACATTGAACGATGAGCAGTGTTTTCAAGTGCATGTTGTCACTGCTGCATGTAGCATACTGAGGAGACACAATGTTACAACAACAACAATAACAATAGCGACAACGATAGGAACAAACCGACACGGGCGACAGAACGAGGCTGTGGGAAACATTTCCATTATTGATGAATCATCTATCACGGGGGAGAGATTGGAATGACGTACTGCGACTCTGGTTGCGCCCGGGGGTCTTGATAGACACATCTGAGGCCATTGGCTTGACAATATGCACACTGCGGACGAACGCCATCGCACTTTGTACGTCGTCCGCGACAGGTGTCACACGCAACAGTCAGTCTCTTGCGGCCTTTGGAGGCAGTTGGTGGAGGCTGCGCAGGAGGAGGAGGACCATCATCACCATGGTTGTTGTCGTTGTTGTCGTTTGTACGCTGTTTCTTTGACGGCGGGCCTTGTTGGTGCGTCGAGTGACCCTCTCTGCCCAGCGATGAACTGTCTCCAGACACTGTTGTGGTGGTTGTGCCGTCCTCCATTAGCAAGCCGCTTCGGCGGAGGATCGGGAAACGGCAACTACTGTTGATGGGGTGGAAGAAAGACACCGCGGAGTCAAGGTTACGAAGCGACCAGGGACTGGAAGACGAGGGCAGGGGGAGTGAAGTAGTCAGGGGAGCTTTGTGTTGTCTCCGCTTGAAGAAACAGATTGTTGCCACCCGCGGAGGACCGGTTATAATCGGCAGAGGGTCAATCACGTGCAATGTCATACCATGGAAAACGTCTTGTCTTGTCCGCGGAGGGTCATCAATCTCTCCCGATGCTAGTGCCATTAATTCCTTTTTTGGTTTTCGCGACTCGCGACTTGAGACTCTCGCTTGATGCCGGCAATAAGCTTTTCTGGTGCTGGTGCTGCCTGACCAGCCTCCCGCCTCCGCATCTGCAACCTCCACCTCCACCGCCACCTCCACCTCCATCATCCCATCTCGTGCTTCTCTTCTCGACCATTTCGTCTCGTCTCGCTCTGCATCTGATTCGAAACGGTTGCCGGGTCCCCGTATGGTACATGCAACTGCTGCCTACTCTTGAAACGAATATATAAGTCGTCGTGGCTTGTTCCCTTTTTCTCCTCGCACTCGTCTTTGCATTACAGACCAACAACAACAACAACAACAACAACAACAACAACAACAACAACAACAACAACAACAACATTAAAAGCCATTCCGCTTTCCATTCGACAACACCTGATCCTACACCGCACTACAAAGCTACCAGTCTTCTTACTTGTCTCACAATGACTCTCATCGACGGGTGAGTACCATACCATACCATACTGCTTTTCTTTCTCTGGCAATGTTATACCCTCAGACTTGCAAGACTGATGCCGTTGACTTTATAAAAAAGGGTCGACTATTCTGTCGTCAATCCCGACCAGAAATGGCGCATCCTCCGTTCGCAAACCCGATTCGCATTTTGGGCATTGTGGATTTCTAGCGGTGTAATCATGCAAGGTATGGTCACCACATGTCATCGCAACAACTCGCAACTCCCCAACCCAAATACTAAAACCAGGCTAAAACAGGTTTCGACATTGTCGCTGGTGGTCAACTTGCCGCTCTCCCTCGATTCCAACAGCAGTTCGGTGTCCTTCAATCAGATGGCTCTTATCTCATCCCGGCCGTCTATCTTTCGGCCTGGAACAGTATCGCCCCTGCATGTGAAATCGGAGCAACGTTCATCTTTGCACCTCTCCTGGAAAAATATGGTCGAAAGCCTGGAATTCTTGTTGCCGCCTTCATCTCCGTCGCTGGTATTCTCCTCCAACAATTGGCAAAGGACTGGAAAGTACATCTCGCTGGTCGTGGTGTCAACGGTATTGCGATTGGTATGATGTTCACGATTACTCCACTCTGGATCGGCGAGGTCTGTAGACCAGAGCTGCGTGGTTTCTTCCTCTGTTTCTTCAATACCAGTATCGTCTTGGGTCAGTTCTTAATCGTCTTGTTGAGTTTCGGTAGCAGTCATATCAACACCAAGTGGCAATGGTGGACGCCGGTCGTGGGCATGTACATTTTCCCCCTGATCTTGGTTTCTGGATGGCCGTTTTTCCCAGAAAGCCCTTACTGGCTGATTCGCGAAGGCAAGCTCATTGCGGCGAAAAAGGCTCTTCGCAGTGCCTTTGGTTTCAAGGAGGAATCCTTCTACGACACTGAAATTCATCGCATCCAGGAGGAAATCCGCACCACGACCACGCTCCAAGGCGATCTTGACGCAAAGCATTCGTCGGGCAAATTCCTCGGCATCAACCTTGCTGCCGAGGCAGAATGTTTCAGCAAGCAAAACAGAAAGAGAACTTTTACTGCCGTCTTTGCTGCTAGTGCTCAACAGGTATGTATGATCCATAGATGGTCAAGCTGTAAGAATTTTTTTTTGTTACTAATACCTGCTATGACTATAGGCAATCGGCGCTACCTTTGTTATTGGTTATGCGACATATTTCTTGGATCTAATCCACGTTCAAAACTTTTTTATAGCTTCCGTCGTGTTGTACATTGTCATGTTGCTCAGCTCTTGCGCAGCATTTCCTCTTTCAGAAATTATCGGTCGTCGGGACTTGATTGTCTGGCCACAATTCGCTCTTTGCTTCATCCTTCTCCTCATCGGCATCATGGGTTGCATTCCCGACCAGTCCAAGGCAAGTTGGGGTATTGTGGCATTTATTTACTGTTGGGCCATTTTGTTTCAAGTGTCCATTGGAGCAACAGGTTTCGTCTTGGCCTCTGAAATTGCTACACAACGTCTCCGTGGTGCCACGCAAGGATGGATTACCATTACCAATGCCATCTGGGGTCTTATTATGCAGTTTACCATTCCATACATGGTACGTTTTTATCCAACACTGTCAACACAAACCTCTTCAGACTTTATGACTGTTAGCTAATACAAAAGCAATTTTGATAGATTAATCCTGACGCTGGTAACCTCGGCGGCAAAGTCGGTTTCATTTTCCTATTCACTGGCTCCATTGCCGCCATTGGTGGTTATTTGCTCTACCCCGAAACCAAGGTCAGTCTTTATTCTATCTGCCAAACGAATTTCTCCCTTGTCACATTCATCACGTTTACTTTTGCTAATCTCAAATCTTCGAAACAGGGTGTCCCCTTCGAAATCATGGACGAACTATACGCACAAGGAGTCAAGCCTCGCCATTTCAAAGCCAGAGCTCGTGAGATTATGGCTGCACGGATTGAGTCCGAAACTGAGTTGGAAACCCATTTCGCTGCGACCGGCAAGGAGTGATTTTTTCCTTGACTTTTCTTCTTCATAACACGTTGGGGGGTTGAAGAATTGTATCAAAGTGTATGGCTAAAATGAGTAGGATTGGTTTTGGATATACACATATTATTACTGGGGTTGAACTTTTTTTTTCGAAGTAGGTTTCTGGAAATTATATGCGTAAAAGATTTTCCCTGCCAGATCCTTTGTCTTATATTATTAATAACAAAGGAGTAAGGTTGCATGTCATTGCAACTTGTGACTAAGTATATGTTGATACTCAAGTATCTAAGGGGAGATTTAGGATTCCTACACTTTTTGCTATCTTTTCACCTTGCGTTGTTTATTTGCATCCTACATCTTTTATTTTCATTTTAAGATTCAAAGAGCTACTATAGTGCAAATAAGAAAGGCAAGTAAGCAAAGCAAAGCAAACAAAATAGGCAACGTTTGTAGCTAAAACAAAAAACAATAACCAAAGGACGTAGCTTAAAAAAAATAAAAAACCAAAGGACAAGAAGTAGAGAGAGATGTATGAGTAGAGATAATAAGCGATAAAGCAAGGAGGAAAGGTAAAGAAAAAGGCGTAGGAAACGGAAAGTTTACGGGAAAGTAAAGAGAAGAAGAGAGAGAAGGGATTCAAAGAAAGAGGTTGAAAAAATAGGAGTAGAGTGAAAGATCAGAACAAACAAACATACCGAGATTTGGGAGGACGAACGGATCAACGTGTTAAAAAAAGGGTTACGAGAGAGGGAGATATTCTATTATAAGAGAGGGAGATATTCTATTATAATAGAGAGAGGGTGTGAGAAAAGGAAGGAAAGAGATTGAAAGAAAGAAAGAGAAATTAAAGAAAAGGAAAAGAACAAGAACAAGAACAAGCTGTGAGAGTGAAGACGAGATAAGGGAGGGAGGATAAGACTATATCTATAGTTTTCATATTTATTTACAGAATAAATAAATTTCTTTATATTGATTTTTTTTATTTTCTTTCAAGCCAACATTCTTCCTCTCACCTAGATGACATACACACACACAACACACTTCTTTCTTTCCTTCCAGCATTTCCCGCCCAAACTCATTTCTCTCTCCTCTATTCTTCACTCAAGTCATAGATCCAAGAAGAAGAAAAAAACAAAAGAAAATCACCTCTCACTCTCACTCCAAACTAGCCATGAAACGAGCCCGAATATCGGCAGCGACCTTTTTGTTATTCTCCGCCCTCTTCTCACTATCCGCCGCTCTTCTCGCAAGCCACTCATTGCGGTCCTTGACAAACGCATCATAGCGTTCCTGTCTCTGCTTGATCATAGCTTGTCTAGTTTCGTCGAGCTTGCTGACATCAGGGGCAGGCACGTTTTCCGACTCGCCTGGGAACTGGGGTTTGCGGGGGATGCGCTGTTCCATGGGGAGAATGTCAAGTTTGGGGCCCGGGAGGGTTTGGTACCAGTAGGCGGTGGTGGACCAGTCGTCACGGAGGTGGTTAGCGTGGCCTGATTCCATGGTGACTTTTATTTTCTTGTTGAAGCGAACGGGGTCGGGTAGGTGCCAGCGGTAGGAGACTTGGTGGTTTGGGACGTCTTCTTCGTGGATGATGGTGCCTGCGAAGGGGTAGCAGTTTTTCTGCATGCCCCAGCCTTGGCTGAAGTAGTCTTCGCCGCCGGTGCCGTGCATGGATGGAGGCCAGGTGTCATCGTCGATGAAGATCATGTCGTCGCCTTCGCCCCACCAAGTGCCCTGGAAGTGCGCGACGGATTGGTTGCAACCGATGTAGGAGCCGGCGCCTTCTGTTTCGAGGATGACGTAGTTGTCTTTGCCGTCGAGGTTTTTGACCTGGGTTTCGAGAGAGTTGGTCTGGATGTCTGCTGGCGCCCAGCCATTGGTGGGGTTTTCGCGGCGCCAGTGTGCGTGGAAGTAGAGGAGGTCTTTGGTGTCAAAGGGCTTGGGTTGGAGTTCGTAGTCGATGTAAAAGTATTGAATGTAAGCTGCGTCGTTTTGGTTTTCGATTTCGATGCGGGCCCGCTTGTTGAAGGGCATTGGCAGGTAGCAGTTGAAAGCCGCGGCACCACCGTACTTTTTCTCCTCGGAAGGTTTGACGGACACGGTAAAAGGAAGGGACTGGAAGTTGGCCGCCATGGAATGACCAAGGCAGAAAAAGTCGCCGATGGGTGCGAGAACATTGGGTGTTTCGGAGTCGTCCCAGTACATTTTGATGATGACTTTGCGGTAGTAGTCTGGGTCGTTGACCTCGTAGTTCAGACCCAAGGCGTTGTGCACTTCCATCATGGCGACGCCAGACTTGGAGTAAGGGATCAAGCCGGGGCCGAGGATTCGACGACATGTCTGCACGAACCACAAGTGTGTAATGGTGCCGGGTCCTTCAATGTCAGCAAGCACGGCCGTCTGTCCAGGCAGCACAACAAAGGCATCCTCGTTGAGGCCGGATTGGTCGTAACTTGAGACACGAGCAGTTCGGACAGTCTTTCGCTGTGCCGCAGCACCCATCAAGTCATTACCGAGCATCTTTGGAATGAGGTGTATGTAATATGAGGGGAAAGTGGAAGAAGAGAAGAGTCAATGATTAGAAAACAGTGATTGAAGAGGATGTGTTTGACGAAGCAATAATGATTGAAAGGAATGCAATGAGATGCGAAGATGTGAAGACTGAGACAGTCGTGCGGTGTCTCTTATAGCAGAGGGGTGGAGGGGCAGATGAGATGCGAAGCTGAAGGGTGAGAGGATGAGGGGCGAGGGGCAGATGAGGGGCAGACCAAGGCAGCAGCTTAATGCGGAACATCGTAGACTTCCGCTAGAATCAATCAATAATCAATAGGAGTAACACCTGACCACTTCAGAGATTCTTGTATGAGCGGCTAGTTGTCCGCGGTGCTTTGAAAGGCTTAGACATGTGGTAGCGGAAGACAAAAGGGTTTCCGCGGGCACCCGGCAATACAACGCGCTGCCAAGACAGTTTTTCGAGGGGTTTGGTTAGCTTGAACCCTTGGACCTTTTTTCGATCTTGATAACGCGGAGCAGTGTCGAAGTTCTCCGCGACTCCGCCATAGCCGATGAACGTCTACCATCTACTCCTAAGGGACGCGGAGTCTCCAAACACATCCCTCACGCGTTATTGATGCCATACGCCCCGCGGTTCGTTGCAATTGTATCATGGACTCGATTTCACTTGGTCACAATTATTGAACTATTCCAATCTAAGCCTGTCAGGTAGACGTCTTCAAACTCGGCGTCACAATAATACTAGAGAAGAAAAGAATTGACTTCCTTATGAGATTATATTGCCTTGTTTGGATTATTATTATCATCCATCAAGACTAGACATTCATCTTCATTATTCTTGCGTGCCATCCATCAATCAATTATCATCATGTCTCTACACAACGACCATGTCAATGACGGCGCACAGACAAACAACCATGTCGCTACAAAGCAACCTCGTCCTAGCCTCCACATTACCGATCACTCTTGGATAAATGACCCCTGTGCACCAGGTTATGACCCAAAAACAGGATTATATCACCTCTTCTACCAGTGTAAGGTCATCTTCACGCTTACAGCAATTTTATTCTCAACTTGTGTGCAGTAATCATTGACCACTCAAACAGGCAATCCTTATAGCTGCGAATGGGGAAACATGTCCTGGGGTCATGTGACCAGCCCCGATCTCCTTGTATGGACACGAGGCTCCAAGCGCCCGGTACTTTTAAGAGACGAAGAGTATGATGCAGCCGGCGTCTTTACTGGATGTTTCCTGCCAGTCGAAAAGGGAGCAAAAGAGTTGACCGTATTTTATTCCTCAATCCGACAGCTGCCTTTCCACTGGACCACTCCACCTTATCCACGAGATGCAGCCGGTCTGTCCGCAGCTACATCTACTGACGGTGGTCGGACGTGGCAAAAGTCTCCGCATAACCCCATTATCAAAGGTGAGCCCGAGGACGTTCAAGTGTCGGGATTTCGCGATCCGTATATTGCGCCTTGGGAGGTGCTGGATGAGCTCCGAGGGACTAAGGAGAAGATGCTTTATAGCATCATCTCGGGAGGAATGCAGGATGCGGGGCCCACGAGTTTTCTTTATGCTACTACATATGACAATATTGGTGAATTCGAGTACCTGGGACCACTCGTCACTCCGTCTGCCAGGTTTCAACCGTCTGAGCACTGGAGCGGCAACTACGGCATGAATTGGGAGTGCACCAATTTTATGACTTTGTCCAACAATGCGACGTCGAAGCACTTTCTCATCCTTGGTGCGGAGGGTGATGTGGAGCGAAAACATGTATCCGAGCATCCATCTCCTCCAGGCTGTCCCGGACGTACAGTGCGAGCACAATTGTGGATGTCTGGCGATGTCACATGCTCAAAGGATGACAATGACAAAGAAGACATCAAGATCAGCTACAAGGCTGGAGGCTTCCTTGATCACGGTTCCTACTACGCTGCGAATTCATTCCATGACCCACGCACCAACAGACGTGTAGTGTATGGTTGGATTCCCGAAGAAGATGCCACACCCGAGCATGCCGCAGTTCAAGGCTGGAATGGCGCTCTTGCGTTGCCTCGTGAGCTCTTCCTCCTCACCATCTCAAGCGTCACGAGGGCGTTGAACAGTCCTCTCAATGAGGTTACTTGCTTTGAAGTTGAAGCAGGCGAGGTTGAGGATGGATTGAAACAACTTCACACACTCGGTATCCGGCCTATTGAAGAACTCAACCAGCTGCAACAAAGCTGTCATGAATTCTTCGAGTCTCAACCAATATCTCTATCCTCCTCGACACCAACCTCTGCTGTATCCGGTCGGCTAACAAAGCCAGCATGGGAACTACAAGCCACGATCATCTTGACAGAAAAAAGCTGTTCCTCTGTCGGTTTCCACATCCGCAACACCCGCAGCAAACGCATCCGCAGCACAATCTCTTTCGATTTGGCCAAGGAAACGATTAAAGTCGCTCGCAACGAATCAGTCTCGACCAAGAACTTTAACAATTGTCCCGAGCAAGGCCCCTTCACTCTTTTCTACACGCGTGAGTCTGGGTCGAAAGAGGAGGAAGTTTTGGAGAAGCTGCGTCTTCGAATCATTTTTGATGGTGATGTTTGCGAAGTTTTTGCCAATGATCGCTTTGCTTTGGCGACAATGGTGTATTCGGTTGATGGTCCTGCACAAGAGTACGAAGTTGTTGCGTTTGCGGAGGATGTGATGGATGGAGTACGGTTTGAGGAGGCGAAGATGTGGGATGGTTTAAATGGGATGAAGAGCTTGTTAATAGAAGATGTTGCGACTGGAAATGGGATATAGAATAGCATTCCAGACGGATTAATATATGATTGAAACTATATATGATATACCGAGATAGGTAGGGATCGAGGGTGTAAAAGTAAGGCGTGAGTGTGATGTAAGTTGAAACATGAGATGAAGATGTAAAATAAACGCAAAAAACTAGACGTGTACTATACTGTCTAACTTTCTCAAAAGTCATTACTATTAAAGATGTTCGACCCCATCTACTACATCCATAAAACCATCATCTAGAGCGTTGCACATGACCAACATCATAAATCTCTCGTCCACACTGTTTCCACACCAGCTATCAAATGTCTCATTGCTATCATCCTCCTGGCAAGTGCAGGTTCCACGTCCACAAACCATGCGTCGTCCGCCAAAGTAGAAATAGTGCTGCAAGGCGCCTGGTCCAGTAGAAGGTAGATTGCTTTCTGACGTGTGTATCTGACATTGGTCTTGCCACATCTGGCTGCTTTAGATCAGCCGCAGCGGACAAGGCCGCCCTCGCGTTTCTTTTGCTCTGGGTCATTTGCTACTGTGCATCAGTCGGGCCAATCGGCTATGTTGCGACTGGGGAGGTCTCAACATCGCGTCTGAATGCGCAACCAACTTCCTTCATTGAGATTGATGTTCTCGGATTGTGAGTTGTGCGTGTACCAACAGCTTGGTATGTGCTGATCAAGACATAGTGTTGTTTTCAATGAAGTGTCTTATACATGAGTAGTCCTGATGCGAGGAAATTGGGTGTAACGGGATCTTTGTCTGAGTCGGACTGTTGATCCCAACTACGACCCTACTCTGTGTGTACTGTCTAGAGGTAAGTGGTGTGTATAAGCAGTTTATACAGTTCGCTTGTAATATGTTAGACCTATGGCAGAACTTATTTGGAACTTGATGAATTATACGCACCAGAATATCTTAGCTTGGATATCCTAGCTTGGAGGTACAAGAGCGCCCCAACTCTGTCTGACAAGAGTGGCCAAAAGAATCAGACGCTTTTATCTGGCAAAACTAAGCAGCACCTGAACACTAACGTCATAATCCGCCGGAAGCAGGAAATGGTACTGTCAAAGATAGTCTTTTGTACTCGCTGTGATTCATATTGCTGCTACTACCTGGTATCCCAGTAGCGGCAACGGTCAAGAGTGTCGCATTAAAGATATCGTTACTGTTCGCCATCCCACCGGACAATCTTTTCGCTAATCTGACTGCACACCCGAAGGTTGCTTAATGTAAGACTCTGGTAGCTTTCAATCGAGCCTCGATAACTCTTTGGCGAGCGTACTCCTCCTGAGATAGTCTTCCAGTAGACGGTTCGGGCATAGATTCGCTCCATACGAAGCTGAAGTAGGGAAAAGTATCCCAAATCAGTGGCTGAGTCCCGGTCTCGGCATCAGTGGCTTCGCCATTGTGAATTTGAACTGATTTGGGAAGTTGGCCAATTGCGCTCAAAATATTTAAGATATCAGACTCGTATGAAGATGGCCACTCCACAAGTGCCTCTCGCAGCACATGCCACAAAGTGATAAGCGCCACAGTCTCGTCAGAGTATGTGCCGAGGGCCGGGACAGGCGAAGTCGAAATGGGTCGAGTGATTTTACGGGCGATTTCAGCGGCCGTCGACTTCACATCACGGTCGTAAAATAATTGCAGAGCATCAATCTCTTCGCGGACGATGGCGCGCAAGGTCTCATTCTCGGAAGACGCTGAGTATTTGGCTCTTTTAGCATCAAACCATGCAACGTTGATGTGTCCTTGAGGAGGATTAGCTCCATGCGAGGCCTTGTTGACAGAAGCCATCGAAACAATGATTGGCTGCAAGATGTATGATGGTAACGTGATGAGTGAAGAGATTCGATACTGGGGTGCAGGAAAGTGATCAGAACAGGCCAAGAGCAGGTTATAAAAGAAGCAAGGAGGCACGAAGGGAGGGTGTCATATGTGATAAATATAGAGAAGAACTCTTCGTTTCTGCGACTGTGACTAAATATCTATCATAACACATCTGCAAAAACACCATTGAACTTGATGAACAAGCATAATATCGCCCTCGTTATACTAAAACATGCCCCGATGCATCAAAGTAAGAGTACCGTCAGCTCTTCAAACCAAAGGTCGATATTGGTACATCTGAAAACGAACATTTACGGCTTAATAGCTGTCCATCGACTATGCTACCTTACCGCTGCAGCCTACAACCACTTCTTCCACTCCGGCGCCGCCATCTCCTGCAACGCATCATCGGTGTCGTTAACCAGATATCTCACGCGTAGACGTTCGTCCTCCTTTCTCTCCACGTCCCATCCTGTGACCCTCAGCACCTCGATGCTCTGCATAAGAAGCAAGTTTGAAGCAGCCCACTTCGAAATGTCGTCGAAAGCATGTGAACTTGAATGCTCGAGTGACGTAGCATCAAAGACGTCAAGTGTCCGAGCCAGAGGGTCATCGCAACACCAAGATGTAAGTGCATAACCCGACGCTCCGGTGATTTCCGCTATAAGAGTAGAATTGCCGTCTGGGCTCTTGTCCGTCTTGATGGGGTCGAGTATGCAGTCAATGATCAGCTCCTTCGGTGTCTCAAAGGCACTAAACGGCGAAACAGGGACTTCAGTGCCATATACCTGAAATCCTGGAGTATATCCCTGGTGTCTTACTGCCTGACTCTCTTTTGCCAGGATTTTTCCACACATCACTGGCATCTTGACGTACATTCGCTTCAACCGAAGGCGTTCCAACATCAATCTCAATACTGCACAGACATGAAGGCGTCCATCAAAGCCATACCAGTGTTGAACACGCCAATCATGGTCGGTACGTGCAGTCGTGTGGTCTTTGGGCTGGAATCGCGTGTCAAGAGACATCGATGACAAGTGTCGTTCTGTTTTGACAAAACTGCAGCTGTCGCAGTCTGAGTAATTCATTCAACTCTCCCCCATCGACCAATTCACCACCCCATTCGTTAGTCTAACCCTCATGAGACGGACCAGGGCACGTTGCAGGCGCAACGAATTTGAAGGTCTTGATTTTATCGCGTATCCAGTGAAAGTCAAGAAGACACAGTTCCAGATGGTTCATCACACGGCGAGCGCGGTAATGATCATCGGCTCTTCCCATCCTCACATTCGATGCGGGTTGTGTTATACTAGTATCGGGTGTGGCTGTCGAGCGATCATCGCGGTCATCGTGGTCATATGTCACCTGTCGCAAGTTCAAGCGTGTCGACACATTCCCTGATATACTCGACTTCCTCTTCACAGCGCAACGCCTTTTTCGTCTGACAATGCCAGTTCGAGTTCCAGGCCACGCTCCAGCTGAGGATCCCGAACCCGCTCCACCCAAGGAAGTGATTTCTAGAATCCGATACCCACCCCGGTCTGCAATAGTCTTGAAAAATAGGATAGTCTGTTGTGATGGTGTGGTGAGCTCCCCGGAGCTTGTTCACGGCCTTGGGGGCGTTGTACCAGGACTTGCAGAGGTAGCGAAGGGCAGAGGTGTTGGCACGTAGGCCTAAGAACTCATCGCGGTGCAGGTGTTTGGCGATATCGATTAGAATCTCAGCGGGTAGTTCTGTAAAAGAGACCATTGTGTCTCATTAGATTTGTGACTCAAGTTCTTCCTCTGCTATGCACTGCTGTGGTATACAGCGTCGAGCTTAGCTGCTGAGATCAAGCATGTTAAACTGAAAGGAAATTTTTGCGATGGCGACAGTGTAAGCTTGTTTGAGTGTTTTTGTTCCACAACGAGCGAAATAAGTTCTGACAGCACAATAACAGAAGCAGTCAATGTGTTGGTGTTGCAAGATAACGGAAGCGGAATAAAGAAGAAAACTCAGTTACCATACGTCGGCGCAGTGCCATCCCATCATCTTTAGGTTTTGAGGGACTTTCCGTATAGATACGTGAGCGGTAGTGAAAGGCAAGCTTGCTTTTATTGTCGTAGCGAAGCGTCCTACGTGAGTGCCCACAGTGCACTCGACACGAAGTATTGCGGGGTGTGTCATTACTCATATCAGTCCGCCTGCCAATCCATCCAGTCATCCATCTTCCAGCACACTACTTCGTGTACATGAACCAAACATTTTTCAGATCAGTGCTATCCTGGAACGCAGCCTTCTCCTTCTCCTTCTCGACATCCTCTGGAGTCCAGTTATTCTCCTCAATAAGCTTCTGCTGCGCCGCCAACTTCTGCTTGTTCAGTCTGATATTCAACCACCACATGACCACACATAGAATCATGAGTAGAAGAGTCAAGGCGACGATGGCAGCCTTTCCGGGAATGTAGGCGGGTGCTTGTGCTGGAAGGAAGATGTATGTGCCAACAACAGACCCGACTCCAAAGGTAAAAAGCGTAAAAGAATTGACTGTGACCTTCTTGGTGTGGCCGCCTGCATTTGAAGCGTTCCAAGCGTAGCAGAGTGGGAAAGCAGGTGCCGACAGGTTGGAGAACAATGACGCGAATTGGAGCAGGCCTTTATGGCTCTTGTATTGATTGGCTGGAACAGCAACCTGGATAATCATACCAACGAGTGTGGGGATGGTGAAGAGCAAGACCAGCGTCATTCGATCATTGATGCGGTCGGATAGATAACCACCTGCGACGACTGCAAATCCTCCAATAGCAGTGCGCGGCATGTTGAGAAGTAGTGACTGTCTTGAAGTCCAGCCGAATGACTTAGTGATGATGTTGCTGAAAGCAGAGTCGCCACCATTTGGCACGCCGACACACATGATGATCAAGAACATAACCCATGTCCTAGCATCCTTGAAGGTCTCGATGATCTGGTCCTTCTTTATCTTCTTATTGTGAGTTCCAGCCTGGTCCAGTCTAACACGTTCTAGAGCAGCGATCTTCTCCTCGTGACTGAGGAATCTGGCATTCATCGGCGAGTCCGGTAGGAAGAAGAAGACGATAATTCCATTAAAGACAGCGAGTGCTCCAAGAACAATGTAGAGAAGCTTCCATGGAGCAATAGCACCCTTGTAGAATGTGACACCATAGGCGACACCCCCACCAACCACGGAAGTGCTGAGATTGCCAGCGTAGAACCAGCCGATACGAGAACCGCGCTCATTCTGCTTGTACCACATTGAGACGATAAGGATGAGAGTTGGAGAGACGCAAGCTTCGAGCATACCGAGGAAGAAGCGAAGAGCGTAGAAGCCGGGAAAGTCCTTGCAGACGGCATGAAGCATGACGACCACTCCCCAGACCATGATGTGAACACCTAGGTATTTCGCTAATGGAAATTTCTGACCGATATACTGTGTAGGGAACATCCAGATGAGGAATCCCATGTAGAATGCCTGGGCGATATCGTTGTAGTGGATACCAGTGATTGGAAAGCCCATGATTGAGGCGTACGAGAGGATGTTCTTGTCTAAGAACTGAGTGAAATAGACGAAGATGAGAATGGGCATGATATGCCAGTCCTACTCAAGTGTCAGCCTAACTGATCGGAGAAGAGATGGAGAGTCGTAACTCACTATCTTTCGTCGAAGCTTCTTCATATACTCCTCGTCAAACTTGTGAGCATGAGTTCCGGCGAACTTAAGGGCATCGTCGCCCTCCACTGCATCAGCTTTCGAAATTTCCTCGACAGTGCCTAGTTCGGCTTCTGTATCGGAGGTTCGACCATCTTTCTCGTCAATGATTGGCTTCTTCATCTCAGTGGCCGTCTTCATCTCAATGGACGTCATGTTGAAAGAGTGATAGCACGAGAGAGAGGTGACAATAATCTTTTGATGATGGAAGAATGTCGAGGGAGGAGCAGGAGCAAGTAGTAGAGCATCAAATACAGTGGCCAAGTGATTTCTTATGTATACCATTTATTGCGCTTCGGTTATCAGTGTTATCAGTATACTTTGATACCACGCCCAATGAAGAAGTCCAAATCCGCCACCATGCACCATGCATGTACCATGACAATTCGGAGCAAGATAGGCCCCAACTCGGAGAGCCCGTAGTAGCAAGAATGCGTATGAAGTTCACGGCAGATACACCTGGGGGACGCATCAACGTGTAGATCTGAGTTTCATATCTTGATAAGCAAAACGGTTATCATATACCATAATACACTTTGTGGCGTTCTTTGAAAAAGGAAGGTCCTTGGCTGTTGTCTCCCTCTTATCTTCCTGCTATCTTTCTGCTATCTTTCTGCTGTGAGTATTTCTCCGCATCATGCGTCGTGATAGTAGACGAAATCCTTGATGATCATGCCGATTTACCCGATTGGAGGTAGCTTCGCGAGAGAGATGTGGCACAGCTGAAGGATTAGAAACCATATCAGAGGCATGCTCTTCCAGTTGTTCGAGACATATCAGAGGCATGCTCTTACGGTTGTTCGAGCTGGCTTGGCCGCAGTGTACTCGAAAGAGCTTTGCGATAGGCAGCTAACTAGTATAGTCACGCTGTACAGCCAATAGATCATAGTACATCGGAAGCTGAGGAAGTTGAGCTCACGCACCATGAAACATAAGAATCACGCAGTGCAAGAGGTAGAACACACGCTCGAAAGTAGCATTGTCAAGTCACGATGCTCAGGTCGGAATCTCCATATCCGCAACAGCATACGCATCTTCGTCCATAGCTCCTGCAGGACCTTGATCGAGCGCATCGAGCTTCTTCATATCCTCCTCAGCAATCTCAAAGTCGAAAACTGAAGCATTCTCACGTATCCTTGCTGGATCGTCGCTCTTTGGTAAAGGTACCCAGTCTTTCTGTAAAGCATAGCGAATGAGGATTTGAGCGGGAGTCTTGCTGTATTTCTCGGCGCTGGACTTGAGAGTGGGGTTATCTGCTTTCTTGTTTCGCACGATGGGGCTGTATGCTTGCACGACGATGTGGTGGGAGTGGCACCAGGCCACTGCTTTGGGTTGTTGACACCAAGGATGTAGCTAGAAAATCGAGCATGTCAGCTTAAGCTCTTCATTCGGGTCACTCGCCAATGTGTCTAATGGCATACTTCGATCTGATTGACATGCGGTGGCCAGACTTGTGCATACTCCTTCATATCCTCAATCAGACCTTTACCAGCATTGCTGACGCCAATGGCCTTCACAATGCCTTCCTTGTACGCTTTTTCCAGCGCTTGCCATTGTATCTTGTTATGCTTTCCACCATCCACTGCAGCACCGTGAATCAAGAACAGATCGAGGTATGCATCTTCCTTGCCGCCACTCATCTTCTTGACACTTTCCACAATACTTTGGTACACAGCATTCACATCAAATGGCGGACTGGCATTGATCTTGGAGGTAAGGTATAGCTCGGAACGTGGCACACTGGTCTGCCCTACAGCCTTGCCAATTGCTTCTTCATTCTTATAAGCCTGCGCGGAATCAAAGTGGCGATAGCCTTCAGAGATTGCAGTGAGCACAGAGTTGGTGCACGTCTCGCCTTTCGACGGCCATGAACCCCATCCGAGTCGGGGCTGCGTGGTTGATGGTGAGTTGGACAGTGTGACAGTAGAGGCGAGTGTAAGCGTCATGCTCGTTGTGTGCCTGAGTTAGGCAAGATATGTTGGCGAATGCTTGATTGTGCTTGGAGATTGCCAGTCGTTTTCTGACTCGGCGTACGACACAACGCTGAATCACGACACCAACGCGGCGCAACGCCGAACTGAGGCGGGTATGCACCGACAATCCTGGTTGGATTTCCCCAATCTCCATCTCTTTTTCACCCATTTTGGGACTGCTTACACGGTTGTTGTGCGTCAGACATTTCACGTCTCGAAGAAGCTGGTTCCCCTCCCACGCTTCTGCAGCCAAAATTTCTCCATGTCTAGACTGTTCCAGCGTAGAGAATATCTCCGATATCAGGCTGGCCCTTTGCCCACTGAAGATCTGCAACTCAGGCTGGCCCTATACTTACCTCTGTTGTTGTCGTCGGCGACAACAATCATAGCCGAGGAGCTTTTCTCGTTTATGCAAAGGAGTTGAAGCTAGAAGCCGCCTCCAAAATACCAAGCTGAAAGCTCCGTGGAGTCTTGATGGAAGTCTTGCATCTGACAAGCTCCGACAAGCAGCCTCGTTTGCGTCTCGGCAAGCACCTGCGAAAGCTTCACAAGGCTTGACACGAGCTAGGCTGCTAGTCTCCATTAGCTCGATCTGTTGATAGTGACTATATCGGTGTGATGTTGTATGTCGATGTGATGCTGTGACAGCCCCAGACCGTGCTCCTCAACCTTTTCACTCATCTTCACTCACAGTCTTCCATCTATTCAGATTTCTATATTTTGCTGTTGGTGTTGTGTAATTAGAGGAATAAGGTAGTCGCGATGCGAGTGCCTTGAGTAAGGGGTATGGGGATGGCGCTAAGGTAGAATACAGTACCTACCTGGTAGTCTCCGCAAAAGCTTTCAGCTCATTTCCACTCACAATCTTCTATGTAGAACATATACAACGAGCTGAGCTTATACTTCTGGCAATACGAGATGAGACACGACTTGCATGTCAGTCCGGACCATGTCGCAACTCAAGCAAGTCTGGGTACTCAGCCCTGGCGCGTCTTGTATGCGACAATGCACTCATGCACAACAAAGACAGACTACAACTATAACTATAAGAAGGTCGTCGTAGTTGCGGTCAAGTGTTCTACTCCTCCATCATCTTCAGCATCAACAGCTCTTCAGCCACAACAGCTCTTCAGCAACAACAGCTCTTCGGCACCGACAGCTCTTCATCATCAGTAGCTCTTCAGCACCAACAGTCTTCAGTATCAAACAGCTCTTCAGCATCAACCAGCACGCTCATTCATTGTGAAGACCACCTCACTCATCATGCCATACATCAATACACTCATCACTGTTGCAGCATTGGCTGCTAGTGCTCTCGCCGTTCCTACTCAAGCTGGTACCGGGTTCAGCGTCACCCAAGTTGCCGGTGTTGGTCAACCTCTTCGAGGCGCTCGGGCTATCGCTCACGCCCATTTGAAGCATGGTCGTGATGTTCCCACAGAAGTCGCCCGTGCCGCTAAAGCCCAGCAATCTGGCTCTGCTGCAGCGATTCCCGACCAAAGCAACGCGACGTGGCTTACACCCGTAACTATCGGAACACCTGGTGTTACGCTCCAGCTCCAATTCGACACTGGCTCCTCGGACCTGTAAGTTCAGTCAAACATGTTATCAATCCCTCCTCGAAGTAGTGTTATTGACATCGCCACGTAGCTGGGTTTTCTCAGACCAAATGCCTGACGACATGCTTGGTTCTGTGCCTTACTATTCTCCTGCTGGATCGAGCACGTCTAAGCTCCAGCAGGGCAAGACTTTCAACGTTACGTACGGTGACGGAGACAATGCGTCAGGCATCGTTTATACTGACAAAGTCGTGATTGGTGGAGTCACGGCTGCAGAGCTTCCGGTTGAAGCTGCGACTTCTGTATCCGCCAGTATCTTGAAGAACGGTGGATATTCTGGCCTCCTTGGTCTAGGACTTCCAAAGGGTAATCAATGTCAGCCGGAAAGATGTGAGATTTTCACAGAGAAGGAGAAGAGCGCATTCCCAGCTAAGGTTTTCTGTGCGGATCTCAAGAATGGCGCCCCGGGAACCTTTGACTTTGGCTACATTGATTCTTCAAAATACCAGGGCAACATTGTATACACTGTAAGCTGGACACACGAATACACGTATTGTTTGAGCTTAGACTTACACGGAGATTAGGATGTGCACTCAACGGGGGAGGGAGACTGGACAATCAACATGAATGGTTACAGTGTCAATGGAGTTGTGACGAAAGGGGAGACAAAAGTGATTCCCGATACTGGTATGTCGAATCACCCAATGCTGCTGCATTATTTTTGTCGTCAATGAATGATCTCTAACACCTATTAGGTACAACTCTGATGCTTTTGCCGTCGGCCATCGTCTCAAACTACTACGCAAGCGTGGCGGGATCCTCCCTCTCATCCACCGCAGGTGGCTACGTTTTCCCTTGCGACGCTACTCTTCCAGACTTTGGCGTGGTAATCAAGGGCACGACCTTTACAGTTCCTGGTGCTATTATCGCTAATGGTGGCGGTACCGGCTCTCAAGATGCGAACGGTAACGACCTGTGCATGGGGAATCTGCAAGTCGCTGGAGGTGCCGATGCTACGGCGCTGCTTGGCGATGCTTTCCTCACAAGTGTATACGTTGTCTATGATGTTGGAAAGACGAGAGTGGGCTTTGCCGCGAAGAGCTCTTCCTGAGTACAATTCAACAAGCTTCCTGCTATGGACATGATAGAGCAGTGTTTTCCCGATATTCAACGACGTACGGAGTCCGAGTGGCGCTGAGTGATGAAGAGACTCTGTTGCAAAGAGCACTTCCTGGGTACAATTTCCTATGAGCATGACATGACGGAGCAGTATATTGCCAATTGGGTTTGACCGAGTACGGGATCTGAGTGGCGCTGAGTATTGAAGGCTCTTTTCATATATCTTCTCCTTATTCTTAGCTTGAATTTACAACTTTTCCTTTTCTTCATGCAAACAGTATCGTGCTGTAAAGAGTATTTGTCACTTCGCGAAATCTGTAATCATAAAATGGAAAAGAGCTAGCCGCCATCTACCCCTCTTTCACGCCACGTCATCGGAACCGTTCCTTCTTGGAGCACTTCTTAGAGTCAGCTCTCAAATTTAGTTCCACATACATCCTGCAGAGTAAACTTATAAATGTAATCACCCGTAGTCACCGAGACTCCCCGCGCATGCGAGCGGGCATTGCTTGACCAGTCGTGGAGCTACTTAGTCCTTTCCTGAAGTCATTGTAGTAATACAGCTGCACCCGGAAACCTGTGCCTCTTTGATCGTTATGGCAGAAGCTATAAACATTTCGTGGCAAGCTGGTGCTCTCGAAGTAGTCTTGACCGTCGGTGGTGATGGGATTGTTCGCCTCGCTGGGATACATCATGTTGATCAGCCAAAAACAGCTCGTGATTCATCTGCACTATTCGAAGACGCTTCGCTGCCACTGACAGATATTCGACTCGCTGGAGAAGGCACTGATGATACGAAGAGTTCGAAGACCTTGATCTGTGGGCTTGTCACTGAGCGTCTACAGTATCAACGCCATCACGAAACTTCGGACTCCAAGCAACAGACGCTGGAAGTAATATCTCGCGATGATGTATCTGGGATTACAGTGACGACCACCTTTATTGTCTATCCAGGCACGCCTGCCTTGCGTTGCTTTGCGACCCTACACAATGAAGGAACCAAGGATGTTATCTTGTGCCAAGTAAACTCGCTCGTGGTTGGAGGACTCGCTCATGGTAGCAGGAAGTGGTGGCACGATTATGTTGCAGCGAGTGCAACGAATACCTGATTCAGAGAAGCACAGTGGCAAGACCATGATTTGCCTAGTCTCGGTCTTGACAGCATTGGCGTTATCGAGCTTAATCAAGGACATGTTGGCAGTCACACAGCATACTCGGTGGTCAATCGCGGCAACTTCTCTTCTGGCGGCATGCTGCCAATGGGCATGCTGCGTAGAAGAGATGACAAGGAGACTTGGTTGTGGCAGATTGAGAACAACGGTTCTTGGAGGTGGGAGATGGGTGACTTCAAAGAGGATATTTATGTCGCACTTGGTGGTCCGAATGCTTTCAATCATAGCTGGAAGGAGTATCAGAAACCGGGTGACTCATTCACTACAGTGCCATGCGCGCTTGTGCATGTACAGGGCGGCAATTATGCCGCATTTGCTGCGATGACAGAATACAGGAGACATATTCGCCGAAAGCACAAGGATAACGAAACACTTCCGATCATTTTCAACGACTACATGAACTGCCTCATGGGTGATCCCACGGAAGAAAAGGTCAAGGCTTTGATACAGCCAGCACTGTACTGTGGAGCTGAGTATTTCGTGATAGATGCAGGCTGGTAGTTCTAATTTGCGTTGTAATATCTGGTTCGGACTTCAAAAATGACTGCCTTATATGGTGGGATAAAGCTATCCGACTGAGTCGTGTGTTGAGACTAGGTCGGATGGATAGAAAGAGTGACAATACAAGCTCGAGCAATGCCTCGAAAAGAGGGAGAGAAGAGGAAAATGCATTTGAAACACAAGAAGAAGGCCGACGCGTGTATTGGCTGCTATACTGTTTAGATCATCATCTCTCCTTGTCTTATGACTCTTTGCCATGTATTCAAGATGCTGAAGTGTGCGAGCTCTTTATTCCTCTGCCGGAGGAAGTTTGGAGGTCACTCGACGATCTCTCAACATACACCGGGCCTCGTACATACGGACCTCCTGTGTTAGTGACTGGGACAGGTTTCTTCCAATGGTTTCTCCCATTGATGGCTTTATTGGGAGACGTCATTCGAATACATAATCGACGACTTCATCCACGTCTTGGAGTACTCGAGGATGGCGCTGATGTTATGCTCGTTGAGGCTTTATTGGCGAGTTGTGCGCGGAGCATTGCTGAAGTCGAGCACAATTTCAAAACTGTCGGGCTGGATGGTGCAGTGCCAGCAAGAGAACTCTTAAGCCCGGCCTCCACAGAACATACAACAACCTCGCCCGGAGGGCAGACGCCAGATGCTTCGCTGAAAGGACGTGCACAAGCTCAGCTCGTGACAGCATATTCGACCTTTATCTTACACGTTCTTCACGTGCTTTTGCATGGAAAATGGGACGCCGTCTCTATGCTTGATAACGATGACGAAGTCCCTTGGATTCCGTCAATTGTTTTTGCAAAGGCAGCTCAACATGCAATTGCAGCCTCGGAAGCAGTGGAGCATATTTTGCGATGCGACCCCGAGCTCACTTTTTCGCCTTATCTGTTCGGCATATATCTGCTGCAGGATTCTTTCATTCTTCTGCTCTGATACATGTGTACAACAACTAGCCTGCGCTTCTATTGCCACGCTATCCCTCAACGTTTTTGCGAAGGCTTGTGGGGAAGACTGCGGAGGTGTTGTGTTTGATGTGCGGCTGATGGTGAAGCTCAAGCGCCGCGTGATATCTTTGTGGCATGTAAGCCGCACAAGCAGTGATGCTTCTTCATATAGGTCGTAAGAATGCCTTCATGGAACTTTCAGTCCTCGACGAACCTCCCTGTCACCCGATTCTAGCATATTCATCTTCGCGCTCAATCTGTCTTCACTCATCATGACTGAAAAGGTCGTGCCCACCGCACGGGATCTCCAGCATTTAGACTTTGGATCTTCCGATACAGTCCAACTCGTACGCCAGGCCCAAGCAGCAGATGAAGCAGATCGAAAGTTAACCATTGTTCAAGCCTTCAGGAAGTATAAGAAGGCTGTGTTTTGGACCTCATTGTTAAGCACGGCTCTCCTCATGGAAGGTAAGATCTTATTGATCTGTCATTTGTATGGAGCTGGCCCTGAGCTAGTGCGATACAGGCTATGATGTCGTCGTTATCAATGGGTTCTTCGGACAGTCAAAGTTCCAACAGAAATACGGTACTATCGATCCTGCCACAGGAAAGAAAGTCATCACAGCAGCATGGCAATCAGGATTAGCAAATAGCCCTTTGGTCGGCCAATTTGCAGGCTTGGCTATCAATCGATGGGCTTCGGATCGATTTGGTTGTCGCCTAACATATTCACGTTTTTGTATGACACCAAGACATCTATTTGCTATCACTAACCTCCCGCTCAGGCTGGCTCTGTCTCACGATCTTTGCTTCAGTGTTTGCGCCAAATCTATCAGTTTTGGCATTCGGCGAAGCAATGTCTGGTATCTCATAGGGTGTATTCCAGGTCTTGACAACCACATACGCTGCTGAGATCGTTCCAGTCGTACTCCGAAGTTACCTTACGGCATGGTTATCACTTTGTTGGGGAATCGGCATCCTTTTGAGCTCCGGAATCCTCAGAGCGCTTGTTGGTCTTGAAGGTGAACTTGGCTATCGTCTACCCTTTGCTTTGCAGTGGATCTGGCCTCTACCTCTTGCCATTGCGGGTTTCCTTGCGCCAGAGAGCCCATGGAATGCCGTGAGACGTAACAAATTCGATCTAGCGAAGAAGTTTCTGCTTCGTCTCAGCTCTAGTAATGAGCAAGAAGCAGAAGCTACGCTTGCATACATTCGCCATACTACTGAGCTGGAGAGGGTCGAGACAGCGAACGCGAGCTACATTGCGTGCTTTAAAGGCACTAACCTTCGTCGTACCGAGATTGTGAGTGTTGCATACACCAATTTCGTCGATCCGTACTGATCTCGTTGTTTAGAACTGCATGACATGGGTTTGTCAGGTCTTTGATGGCAATCCACTTACGAGCTATGCCGTCGTTTTTCTCGAGGCTGCTGGCTTCAATGAAACACAAACGTTCGACTTAAACATTGGAATCTCTTCTTGCTTCGTTGCTGGTGTGCTTATCTGCTACCTGCTCTTTCTTTATTTTGGTTGCAGAACTATCTACCTAATCGGACTTGGCGGCATGTTCACAACTTTAGTATTGATCGGTGCCCTTGGATTCAACCCCAATCATGGACATCAACTGTCAATCGGATATCTACTCATTGTGTGCACTTTGGTCAACACAATCTGCATGGGACCTACATGTTACCCCGTGGTAAGCGAGACGCCAAGTGGTCAACTGCGTTACAAGACGATCTCTATTGGCAGATTCGTGTACAACATTGCTGGACTCATCCAAAACTCGATCACGCCAAGAATGCTGTCGTCCACCTCTTGGAACTGGGGAGCGAGAAGCGGCTCATTCTACGCTGGAACCAATCTACTCTGCTTCATCTGGTGCTGGTTCAGGCTTCCCGAAACCAAAGATCGCTCGTTTGGTGAGATCGACCTCCTGTTTGAAAATAAGGTCTGCGCTCGCAAGTTCAAAACTACTAAAGCCGACCAATTCGCCCAGAACGAGATGCTCGAGGCTAGAGCAGAGGAGGTGGGACAGCAGTTTGATGGCAAGAACAAGTTGATGCACGTGGAGTATCATGGTATTGCATGAGGTTTGGCCGGTCACCCTTGTTATACGTACTCGTTCAGATAGTTGTCGGTTTCAAGCAGACTTCTATACGGTGTCATGTCAGGAGTCAATCATTTTGTAGCATCAAACTTCCTCTCCGACGTTCCTCTATGCTTGTCTCCCGAATGCATATTTTTGCTGCGACTTTTTCGCCAATGAAAGTCTGGCCACGTTATTTCATCTATATAGCTGGACTAGAGTCTGGGCCAACTTAGCTCCTTCCCAATTCAGATGCGGGGATTACAGTACCGGGATGTAAGTGTGTACATGTAAGTGAGGGGTAATCTCCCTCGTCGACAGAAAACAACGGGCAGCACGGGTGGTTCGCTATTCCGATGCCTGATGGATATGTGTAGTGAAAGGTCGTCATGTATAGCCATATGTTCTTCTGTTTGTGAATACTCAAAGACTTTATCTACCCACATCAACTCCAGCATCCACTAGCGCAAGATGTTCTCCCAAGAAGGCAACCGCTTGATTTTCCGCTACGATGCCGAGAAGCTGTGGATAGAGCCATGGGGCGAGAATGCTCTCCGCGTACGAGCCACCAAGCTCGCAAAGATGCCAGAAGAAAATTGGGCGTTGGAAGAAAAAGTAAAAGAAGTCAACTGCAGCATCGAGATCAGCGACAGTGAGGCCACGATCACCAATGGCAACGTTAAAGCAGTAATCAGCCGTCCTGGCAAAATCACCATCTACAATACTGCTACTGGCAAAGTTCTACTGGAAGAATATTCCCGCAATCGTAACGATCTTTTAGATCCAAAATGCAGCTCTCTAATGATTGAGGCACGCGAGTTTGCACCTATTCCAGGTACAGAGAGCTTCAAGCTATCTGCACGGTTCGAATCACAAGATCCGAATGAAAAGATCTATGGGATGGGACAGTATCAGATTCCCTTCCTCAACCTTAAAGGACTTGACCTCGAGCTGGCACATCGTAACTCGCAAGCTAGTGTGCCCTTTGCTGTATCATCTTTAGGATATGGTTTTCTTTGGAACAATCCAGGTGTTGGACGTGCGACTTTTGGGAAGCATGTCATGACCTTCGAAGCATATTCCACGACAGTTCTTGATTACTGGATTGTGGTGAGCAAAGATGCTAAGCCCAGTGAAGTTGTTGAGGCCTATTCAGCAGTCACGGGATATGTACCGATGATGCCAGAGTATGGGCTTGGCTTCTGGCAGTGTAAGCTGCGGTATCAAAACCAGGAGGAGTTGCTTGGGGTTGCGAGGGAGTATAGGAGAAGGAAGCTGCCTTTGGATGTGATTGTGTGTGATTTCTTTCATTGGGAGCTGCAAGGCGATTGGAGTTTTGACCCTACTTATTGGCCTGATCCCGGTATGTGCTTGTTAATTTTCCTCAAGTCCTCATGTCATCATGAACTGACCCTGTGAATAGACGCGATGGTCGCTGAACTCAAGGAGATGAACATAGAACTGATGGTCTCAATCTGGCCCACGGTCGACAAACGCTGCGCCCACTACGACGATATGGTAGCGAAAGGCCTTCTCATCCGCACAGATCGAGGTATACGAACCGCCATGAACATCGAGGGTGAAACAGTGCACTACGACGCCACCAACCCAGAAGCACGAGATTACGTTTGGCAAATGTCTAAGCAAAACTACTACTCCAAAGGCATCAAGCTTTTCTGGTTAGATGAAGCCGAACCGGAGTACAGTATATACGATTTCGACAACTACCGATACCATCTGGGATCAAACCTCAGTATTGGAAACCTCTACCCCAAGTGCTACGCGCAGACATTTCATGAAGGTATGACAGCAGCTGGTCAGAGCAATGTCGTCAACCTGTTACGTTGTGCATGGGCTGGTTCGCAGAAGTATGGGGCGTTGGTATGGAGCGGTGATATCGCGTCAAGCTGGGGTGTATTTCGTTGTCAATTAGCTGCAGGATTGAATATGGGTATGGCCGGTCTTCCATGGTGGACCACAGACATCGGCGGCTTCCACGGCGGTAACCCAAAAGATGAGAAGTTCCGAGAGTTGTTCGTCAGATGGTTCCAATGGGGTACATTCTGCCCTGTCATGAGATTGCATGGAGATCGTGAGCCGCAACAGCCTCAGGTAAGTAAAGATGAGCTCATCGTTATACATTGCGTGCCAACATATCTTCTCTCTAGCAAGGAACGACAGGCGGCGCAACAATGCGTTCAGGCGCAGCCAACGAAGTCTGGTCATACGGCGAGGATGTCTACAACATCTGCACAAAATACCTTCAGATCCGCGAGGATCTGCGCGACTACACTCGAACCCTCATGCAAGCTGCTCACGAGAAGGGCACCCCACTAATGCGTCCTTGCTTCTACGACTTCCCGGACGATGCAAAGTGCTGGGAAGTGGAGGACCAGTATATGTACGGACCGAAGTATTTGTGCTGTCCGATCTTTGAGGCTGGTCTGAAGAAAAGGAAGCTGTATTTGCCAGAAGGCAAGTGGGCGCCGTTGAATGGAGGTGATGCGATGGCTGGAGGGCGAGAGATTGAAGTTGATTGTCCTATTGAGTTGATGCCGATTTTTATCAGGCAGAACTAAGTGTCCAGAAATGGTCAGACGATACACCATCCCATCAATTATGAAATCAGCGGACCAGCTTTTCGAAGCTTCTGCTGGCAATATCGGCTTGTTACTGATGGCTTCCATGATAGTGGTTACTCAAGCGTCTGATACCTTGTGATAAGCAGGTAGTCCATCTACCTAGTTTCCATCCTCGTCGGCTACCGCTGTAACGATTCTTCTATTATACACCAGCACTCTGTGAGGAGCTGGTTGTTGAGTCCGAAACCTCTCCCTTCATCCACAGGTTGACCTTCAATTGCTCCACCGTCATAGATACAACAGTCATGGTCCCAGTGGAGGCTCTTGGGGGCATACCTGCATTGACTTTCTGATCGCTGCCGGACTTCTCTGAGTCTACCCTTTCCTTTTCAGAACGTAAAATCTTTCTCCTCACGATTCTTGTCATGTCAAATTCATTTCCAGGTACTAGTACAGCATTGACATATATTATGAGCAGAATGTGAAATTCAAAGGGTAATTAACATTCGAGGATGAAGGAAAAGCTCAAAGTCAAGAAGTGAAGCCTGATGCCAAGAGGCGGAGCTCATTCCGCTCGGCGAAGGTCAACAACCTCGATTGCTGTCTTGTGTTTATATCTCTCCGTTTCCTTTTTGCACCTTGACTTCTTCCGTCGTGGGTTGCTCCCTCCCGAAAGAAGTGAGCGCTAACCAGAAAAAATGGACGTTCCACCCATCATCCGCAATGACTTTATCTATCGTGATACTCTCTTCGTAACCATCATTCGTAATCATCAGTGAAGGAAAACGTCATCCGCGTGCATCTGCAAGTGAGCTCAGAGCGCTCCTGCTCCCAGCAAGAGGCGAAGTACCCAAAGATCAAGTAGCACATTGGTATGAAGCCCAGCTACTGCATTATGGCCTGCCTCGATCCAAGGACAAGAATACTGCAAAGATGCGTCTCCTGCAAGCCATCAATAGGGATGAGCTAAAATATTATCACCGTCAAGGCGAATTTTAGGTTTGACTGTAAGGTTACTCGGGTGCATAGAGCGTGGTATTCAGCAGCGGACTCAGGCCTATCCTGTACAACTATCATGGGTGACAAGGGACAGATGTGTATGCTTACTATGATTGTGATAGTCAGTAATAAGGTTATCGGGCATAGTCAACAGAGGCACTGGCTCTAGATAAACAATCGATATGCTCCTGGATGGCTTTCATGATTCAGTCGACATGGAATACAACATTAGCCCTCAGAATATGCTCCATAATGGAGTCGGAACAGAGATGCATGGCGTATGATTAGCTCTTATACTTCCAAACAAGGATAGTTGATAGATCAATGTAAGCCTCCGCAACACACTGTCTACCCACCGCAAAATGCACCTCTCACCTCAAATAATCCATGACCTCGCCTAGTACATGGAAAGCCACTGGAGTGTACTTTGCCTACGTTGCATGGTCCTTGTAGCTTTATACATATAGATGAGTTATATCATGTCATCCCCATTAGCTCCGTCGTCGGTTTACATGCGTCAACAGCGGCATTCTTCAGCCTCGTACTTCTTCTTATATGATAGGATGGAGAAAAAACAAACGCAGAGAAGAGGACAGCTCTCAAGCATTCCTTCTACTTGATTCTCGCGCCTACGTAAACCAGCATTTGTAAGTACAAAATCATCACTTATGTCTTTTATGTTATAGCTCGAATATCTCCGAAGCGGAAGCAGCATCAAAACCTTGATCTGTTATGAATGCTAACGTCATCGTGGGAACGATGGGAGTCGTTCGCCGTGGATTCGCAAGGGCCGTGGAAGTAGACGGTGATTAAACATAGCCTATCGTGCAGAAAGGAAATCGTCTGATAAAGAGAAATTGTTTCGACGGGCGCCTTGTGCTTATACTTTACTATCTCTCTATTCTAGCCATTCATTTCTCGAAAGTTGCTTGTACTTTTTTTTCGTTCATGTCAACGTCAGCAACAGCAACATAGAAGCCGCATTCCCGCATCTATAGCATTGCTTTGAGCTAGTTGCGATACGGACGAGCTTGGTTTGGTTTGGTTTGGTCCCATGCATTCTCCGCGCTGGTGGTTCTGTAAGTGATGCGTGTGTGTAGTATAGCATCGCAGCGATGTCTGAAGGCGCTCTTTCTCCTCGGTGACATTCTCTGCTGCACGATTTTTTTTCGTTTGTCTCATTTTGACGTGTTGATCGAATGCAGGCCGAAGCATTCTGACGGTGGGCTTCCCTTTTCGCATAGCAACGTCTTAGCATTCTTCATTCATGCTTCATCTCCGCTCATCTACTCGGTCACTCGACCTCAATATCGCGTCGATCGCCCTCCTCATCGCCACCTTACACGCCCAGTTCACACCTCACTGCCCCATGCCTCTCCTTCCTCCCAGGCTCCTCATCCCTCTCCAGCCGCCCTCCCCTATCCTCCCTCCCCCACCAAACAAACACACGGTTCACTTCCTCTCCGGAAAATCATTCGGAAAGCACTTATCCTTATTCCAATCCTTCCCATGCGTCTCACTATGCTGCTCCAGTTGCAATCGATTATCCCTCGTGAGTTCCTTCTTACAGAAAGCACATAGAGAAGTTTCTTTTTTTGGTTTGACGGGGAGGCCGTTTGCTTTGACGGGGGCGCGGGTGCCGGCTTTGTCGGCGGCTTTGTGTTCGCGGGCTATGCGGTCTTTTTTGGAGATGGGCATTGTGTTGGTGGCTTTTGGGGTGTTGATAGGGCGCAAGGGGGGTAGGATGGGTGTGTTGTCGTGGTGTGAAGGGTGTGTGGGTAATGGAGGTGTGGTGTAGGCGTGGTGTGAAGGTGAGGAGTAGATTGTTGGTGATTGGTGTTGTTGCAAAGGTTTTTTTTGAAAGTGAAGAAAGGTTGTTTGTCGATCTGTTGATTGATTTGAAGATATTTTGAAAAAGCTTAGATTATGTTTGGCCCGAAGTAGTGCCTCTCAACGGGTATCATGATATGGCATTCAAAGTGCTTCAGCGTCAGCTTAGCTACATACTCCTCATCTATGCCTCTTCTCTTCTCTTCGCTTCTCTTCTCTTCTCTTCCCTTCTCAGCTACTTCATCTTCCTGGAGTCATCTCTTCCTTAGAGACCCAACAGATCCATCAAATTCGCAAAGCCAGGCATATCAGTAACATCTTCATCCCCACTCTCCTCATCACTATCCGTCTCTTCATCTATATAGATTTCAGCCATCATCACGATCCATCAGAAAGAAATTACCAACCATCATCATTGCCCCTCCCTCCCAATGGACTACTCCCTCCAATACCTTCCCTACAAGGCGGTCGTATTGCTCTCGCCAGTGCAAAGTCAAGCACATCACTTCGGCTCTCTTCGTACTTGCGAAGACTCCAGCTGACTGGTACTGCTGCATTTGTTGGATTGTTTGGTGTTGTCGGTGATATCAGACTACCACGCATGTAGACAATACATGTTTTGGGGTCGATTCGCTCGAATATCTTGTCAGAGGTACCAAAGGCAATGGTCGTTAGTTTGCTGTTGACGGATAGTTCATGGTCGTCGACTTTTGTCTTCTTGGTTGAGGTTTCTTCTGCTGCATCTGCAGTAATATCTGCTGATGTGTTGTTTTCACTCGACTTCTTTGCTTTTGCAAGTTCTTCGCGTTTCCGTAGCCTGGCGGCTCCTTTACTTGCCTCGAATGTTTCTTGTGCCATGCCTTGTAACAACCACTCATACGCCTTTCTTGGTAGCCTCGTGCTGCTTGGGGTATTTGTGGGCCATGTCGTAACGTTCAGTGTTACCAGTTTCGGCAATGAAGATGCTACTGCTGCAACCCATCGTGCATAGTCTTCAGTCATACGGAAGATTGGTGTTGTTGGAAATGCCACACTCAATTGCTCGAGCTTAGTACATGCTGTGCAGATTTTGACAAAGTCTTCTGTAGAAAATAAATGTTCTTCGTCTTCCGGATCTGATGGATCGCCCTCATAGCTGTGGATAAGCATTTCAGTTAATGTTTTGCCATGCCGTGTGACAGCAGCTTCTGTGATTGGACCAGCTTTGGCGTTGCTAATATCGATATAGAGCCGCCGTAGGCACGAGAGGAGGGTCAACAGAGTGTTTAGCGCAGTTGTAGCTTCACCAGAAGAATCATCATCATGCTTGAACTCGAAGCTTTGTAAAGCAAGAGGCAGATTGGAGGATTTGCATAGTGTAGCAATCAGACTATCAGCGCCTAGACAGTTGAATATGCGAAGGGTTTTGAGGTGGGTAAAGTCGATGACCCGGCAGTAGGTGTCAGATGCGAAACGGACATGTACGTTTTGAAGCGTTATCTCTCGCAACGTCAATGGTGTACACTTGTCGAACGGCAGCATATGTCCAAAAAGCGTCCTTGTGACCAGACCAGGCTCCGTCGGGCTATCCTGTAGCTCCGAAGCAGGTATTTCAATCTCGGCATCGCCAAAATTGGCATGTAATGTAATCTTTTCAATCTTCTTCACCCGCTTGAGCAGTTCATTTGCTAGTTGCAAAGTGTCTCGACTGTCTGGATATAGACCTAGTTTTGTACATCTTCCCATCGCTGCCTCCAGCTTGAGTGACTTGATAAATTCTTTGCTTATACTTTTGTCTAATGCTATCGCTTCCAACCACTTCATCTTCTTCTGCTTCTGATACAGTAGCTTCAGGTTATCTGAAGAGAATGGCCGCCATGGATGCCAGCTAAACTTGTCCAGGGCGTCTTCAGGGAGGAATTCCAGCAGCAGTCGAATTGCAAAGTCTGACTGTTGTTGTTGATTACATTCATGCTCGACTTCTGCTTTGTATAGCTCGACATTCCTGACATATCGTAGTCCGAGATTGCGAGGATTGAGTAGTGATGCGATGCGCTTGTCTGCTTCTGAGCCAACACTGTCTCGTGTCAGTGTCGATTCTGTGAAGCAGTTGGGATGCGTCGTTCAGGCTTACTCTAAGCATATAGTCTTGTACAGAATCGGCACAACAACCTCATGAAAGCTCTTGCAGGTCAAGCAGAGAGAGACAAGATCAGTTGGTCGTGAGACATGAGTGAAGACCAGCCTCTTTAGGTCGTCCGAGAGATTGTTGAGCATGGTGAAGTGCACTGAAGGTGAGACAAGCCGCTCTTCGGCCAAGTTAGGTTGTGGTCAGACAGGAGTTGGTGAAGGAGGATATCGACTGCTATGTCTTTGGCCGATTGCGTTACGCTCTGAAATGCTAGGAGGCTGTGTAGTTCACTGAATGTGAAGTGAGCGTGGACTCGGACGTGTCTTGTGACAATGCGGGGCAGGAGCGAAGCGATCTGGATGGAGATTGAGGCAGGCGCGAAGGCGGCGAACAGCTGCTGTGAGTTTGAGACGTGTGTTCGATGTGACGAAGATGACAGCGAACAACAACAAGAAAGAAGAGCAATAAAAATAACAATCGGGGCTGAAGTAAGACAACGCTGACGAGGCGCATCTACAAGTGACTCAAACAGAAGCATGTGACGTCCAACGTCTATCTCGAAGGAGGCAGTGATGTCAAGGTGAAAGATAAGATTCTACTGGGTATCGTCCCTTCCTAAATTATGAAACAACTCCAAGCGCCTTACAGTGGCAAGCCTCCAAGTCTCACTTCTCATTCGGGATCAGTGTCCGCCGCGTCCAACTGTGCTGCCAATTCAGCCTCCATAGCTGCGTTGAGGCCGTCATCACTATCTTCAGTACCAGCCTCACTAAGTGCTTTCGATGGTGATGTAGTCGGCTCTGTCTGCTTCCCTACAGTCACATCCTTTAGCTTAGATGGACTAGGACCAACCCCATTACCATTAGTGGCATGAGCAACATTTGTTAAGCTAGATGTGCGTTCCAATGCTCTTCTCTTCCTTCGTTGTAGCTTCGAACCTGTCGCCTCATTCGCATCCCCATCGCTCTCTCCGTCTGTGCTATTTTGAGATGCAGGTCGACTTGCAGCTCGCTTGCGCTTCTTAGTAAGACCCTTTTCGCTCACTTGACTGGAATCAGAGTCGTCACCGTCTGTACCGTCTTCCGTGTCGCTGGCTTCGTCGATTTCTGCCATCATTGCTTTCCAGTCTGCGTCTGTAACTTGATCAGCTGGCGAAAGACTGCCTTCTTGGTCTTCATCTTCTTCGTCGTCTGCTGATGCAGGAGTAGCAGTATCGAGATGAAGTGATGGTAGGCCATTGGTATCACCATCCGCTGTCGTGGACTCTTCCTCCTCCGATGAAGATAATGCACCGTTTTTGCCTTCTTCAAAGATTGGTGATATCGCGCGGGCATATTTCTGCTCTGGTTCGACTTCAATGAGGTAGGGTGTTTCATCAAGTCTCTGCCACTGAGAGACACAGGCAAACAACCAGGCTGTGGTAACAATCTTGATATTTGGGTTTCGTGCTGCTACTCGTACTTTGGCAGTGCGCCTTGTCTTGTTTGCTATGACGTGTGTTGTGTTCTTGTGAACGTCCATGTTTATTGTTGCACCAAAGCTTGTAGCCCATCGACCAAGATCAGAGCTGTCTTTACATTAGTGGCAGTTCATCTCCATGACATCTCCACCAACTCACCTCTTGGCATATGTGCCTAACGGAACCACGCCGGAAAATACCATGACCACATCCTTGAAGATTTGTTGTTTCATGTCAGGCATAATCACTTTCACGTCAGGCACAACCTCGAGCTCTTCCGTCGACTTCTTTTTAGCTGATTTCACCCCTTTTAGTTCTGCAATGCGACCACCCCGAGCACCAGCAATTGAACCGTCGTATTGAGTATAGAATCTCGAATGTACTTGGCGGAGTGCTTCGCCTAAATACTCCAACTCTGTATCGTCGTCATGCAACAGGTTATGCCGTGGTTTGGGCGGTGTGCTAGGCACTTCGGATGTGTTGTCTTCTTGCTCGACGTCCTTGTCTGCGCTGTCGCCGGGGACTTCGTCATCTGCTTCATCTAGCAGTTGTTGTTTTCGTAACAAAGGTCGGTCCTCTATTTGTGTGGCAAGTGTTTCATCTTGCTGTTCCGTCTTTTGCTTCATAGATGCTGCATCAGTAGCTCCTCCCATTGATACCAACTGGCGTAGCGTTGCGTTGTCTGCATCAGCATCATCGCCGTTCAATGCCTTGTCTGTTGAGACGTCCTTGGCTGAAACTGGGACAGCTGGTGCCTCAATTTTGGGAGTGTCATCTGTGAGAAGCTCGTCACGTTTGGGCAAGAAGCTCGAGTTGATGTCGCCAATGCCGACGAAGAAGTCATATGGCTTTACTTTGATGAGGTTATCGCTCCAGTTCCAGACGTCACCTCTGTCGTCAATGATTACAACCATTTTTGTATCAACAGGGAAGAGCCTTGTCAGATTTTTGACCGTCAAACTACCACTCTCATCACGACTCAGAATACGGTCTCCGAAAATCTTACGATCTGGGTCCACAATGGCTGCGATGTTAACGGCATATGCTCTTGTTCCCATTGTATAGATGTGGAGCTCATACAGCTGTGATATGTTCTCTAGAAACTCTTGCAGACCAGGTCGGAGTTTGATGTAGTACCAACAACCCCTTGAAGGATGATCATCAATCAGCTGGAACGCTCTTACGTCTTTAACCGCGTCATGGTTTGGGTTCGTCTCGTCTTTCTGCCATTCAGCGACTGTCGGGTCGACTGTGGCGTGGATAATAGTCTGATCCAGATCAACAACCAATGAGAGCTTTCTTGATTTGAGAAGTCGTCGTTTTGCTTCTTGTTCTACTCTTGCTGCTTCGTCGTGGCTGATGCGGAGCGCTGTGTTGCCATGTGAGATATTGATGCTTGCGCGCGCTGTATCGGGTCTCGAAGTAGCATAGCTGGCTCTGTACATGCGTTAAAACCTTGCTGAGTACTCAGTCACGCCTGTCAAGCTTACTCCGTCATATCCTTGCCACAGATTGCGCACATCCCTCCGAACTGGACTTCATGGCGGCATGGCTCTTCGATCTCCACAAGCTCGACACTATAGGTCATATCTTTAGCTCTATATCTCAACCCTGCTAATCAACAACTCTGACTCACCCTGGTCCATTGATGATTGTACCCTGTGATATCTTCCAGTGAACGATCGTGCCATCAGTCTCGCTCTCGAAACGCGTCGGAAACGTCTTCACGACCTGAAACTCTTCGCCAAACTCATTCCCTTCAGTTACTGTAGTCTTGTACACGTAGGAAAAGAGTGGCTGGAACTTCTCCACCGGGTCATTCTTTTGCGAAAGCAGTTCTGTGACTGTGATCGGGTAATGGAGGGATTTTGGTGTTCGAATGAGCATGTCGATTGTTTACATTGCTTTTGTGATCCAAAAGCAAGACAATGTCTGGGTTCGAGGACGGTGTAAAGCAAGGCGGGTTTGTGGTAGATTACTGTCGTGTGACTGGTGCTGCAGGAATGTATGGAGTACTTCGGTGCATGCGTTGATGATCACGATCCAGCGCGATTCGGATGAGGGAAAGGGTGTCGTCGAGCAAGTGAGTATGGAACTCTTGGCTGGTGTCAGGTGATGTGTACTTATCCGGAAGGAACGTGCGTCCGCCATCGTGTTTCAGATTGGTTTGAGGAAACACATTGAGTCATAACCTACCCTGCTAGGCCTTGGCTTCGGTCAAGAACTGATTGCCGACCTTTTCTTTCAGTTGATTCCGTGCTTCCATTGCTGAAATTTGAAATCATCTCAAAAGTCTTGCAGTGTTTGTATTGCTTGTGGCCTGGCGACATGCTTCGGCCATGCGGATGAGAGTGTCCCAAAGAGGAAAATGTCTCTACGACTCAGACGTCAACGGTGAGGATCAGGAGGTGACGACGTCTGTTTATTAAGCAGTCGGTTATTGATTAATTGATTATCCCTCGGGCCTCTCTTCTCTTACTCTTTTCTGCTTATTTGTTGCTTAACATCTCATCTTATCTGTCTGCTTGTCATTCATCTACCAGCGTCAAGGTAATGGCAGTAACCAACGGCAAGGTCAAAGAACCCATAGTATTCTTCGATCGGATACTCGAGGTTGCAGAATATCAAGACAAGCCTTTACTCGCCTTTCCTTGCGAACACACTGTTGCAGACTTCGAGTTGTTCACCGGCAGGGATCTTAACCTGCTGGTAAATCGAGCTGCGAAGCACTATTACCATGAACTCGCATTGGGAACAAACGACGTGAGTAGGCATGAGATTACTGTTTTTGACTGCCACTGACCACGAACTTAGTCAAGACCCATCATCACTTTGATAGGACCTTCCAGCCTGGACTACATTATAGCCTTCTTTGCCCTAAGTAGACTCGGTTTCGGTGTCTTACTTCTATCTACACGACTGGCACCTGAAGCATGTTTGAAACTCATGAAGGACAGTGACTCGCAAATCGTCGTCCAATCTGCATCGACTCTCGCATTCAATCTTGGCCATCGAGTTCAGAAACTGGATGATACGGTCAAGGTGTACACAATGGCTACTGGTACACAGTATAGATCTTCTAAACTGGACGAAAGTCCACCACTACCCCATTACTCGTCGCAGAAATCCGATGAGCTTCATCGAAAAGACGTAGCTGTGATCTTCCACTCTTCGGGTTCAACGGGCTTTCCCAAGGCTTTGGCCATATCGCATGAGAAACACATCGTGCGATGGCCTTTTCCTGGAGTAGATGATCGTGCCTTGACGGTGTCGCCTTTGTTTCACGCATACGCCAATCGTATGAGTTTGTCGGCCATGACAAGTGGTAGGTGCATGTACCACGCCAATGTCGAAGTTCCGCAGACCTCCACCGGTTTGCTAGAAATGCTCGAGTCAGCCAAGCCGCATCTGTTTGCAGCAGTCCCGTACAACCTGAAGCTGACCGCTGAGGCACCTGGAGGAATCGAAGCCTTAGCCCGGTGCACGCAGGTTGTTTCTTCTGGCAGTGCCTTGTCAGATGATCTAGGTAATCGACTGGTTGAAGCAGGTGTTAACATCGGGAGCATGTTCGCAGGCACTGAAAACGGAGTCATCGGAACATCATTCGGACGAGCTGTTGGCGATGATTCCTGGAACTATGTCAGGATCTTTCCGCACGTATTACCTCATATCCAGTTCAAGCAGGTCGCCGAAGATGTGTTTGAATTCGTTTTTCTCAAGAGCACACCATCACTCGTTGTGAGCAATTCCAACGATCCACCCGGAAGCTTCCACAGCAGTGATTGTTTCACACCACATCCCACTATCAAGAACGCTTACAAGTTCGTGTATAGAGTGGACGACCGCATCACCCTCGACAATGGTGAGAAGGTATTGCCGCTTCCAATTGAAGGTCGTATCAAAGAAGATTACCTGGTCAAAGAGGCAGTAATGTTTGGTATAGGTCGTTCAGCGCCTGGTCTCTTGCTATTCCGTGCCGAAGATGCCACTACCCTGAACGCACAAGATTACCTTGATCGAGTTTGGCCAACCATAGAAGCCGCAAATCGTGATGCCGAAGCCTTCAGTAAGATCAGTAAAGATATGGTAGTTGTGTTACCGCCCGAAGCAAAGTTGCCTGCTGCCGATAAAGGTAATGTGATGCGAGCAAAAGCCTACCAACAGTTTGCAGCTGAGATTGAGCATGCTTACGAGCAGATGCATAATGGTGCTCAAGGCGCTACCAAGCAGCAGCTAGATCTAAACCAAGAAGAGCTGGAAGAGTGGCTTTTAGAGAAGTGCAAGATCGATTTTGAGATGGACCTTGAAGATAGTACAACACAGCTATACTCAGCTGGATTGGACAGTCTGCGTGCAACTCAGTTGCGAGCACTTGTCCTCAATAATATAGCGCTTGGCAAGGGAACTGCAGCGGACTTCACAGTCAGCAAAGTATTTGAAGCAGGGACGGTTCAACGTTTAGCTGCCTTGATTGTGGCATCGAGAACAGGACAGGGACTTGCCAATGGTCATGGTCAAGACGAGTTGCAGCTGATGGAAGAGCTGGTTGAGAAGTATTCTAGCTTTGATTATCACAAAGCAAACGGCACAAGACACAGTGACAGGATGACCATCGTACGTCTGATGTAATGTGCATGATCATAAAAATACTAACAGAGCTTCAGCTACTCACAGGAGCCACAGGCTCACTCGGGGCTCACCTGCTGTCAGAACTTACCAAGCGTAAAGATGTCGGGAAAATCGTCTGTTTCGTAAGAGGCGCCAATCCCAAAGAACGACTTGAGCAGTCTCTACAATCTCGCCAACTTTCCACCCCTCTCGACAAAGTGACCATTTTCGCCTCAGACCTCGGCGAGCCTCAATTAGGACAGGATGATTCAACATACACACAACTTCGCCAAGAAGTCACACACATCATCCACGCTGCCTGGCCCGTCAACTTCCAGCTAGGTCTCTCAGCTTTTCAACCACAACTCCAAGGCCTCAAGAACCTCCTCGATCTCTCATTACACGTCAGTACAACACACCCAGCACGTCTTTTCTTCTGCTCTTCTGTTTCAGCAGCTATGGCTACTCCTGCACCTGCAACTATCGGCGAATCTCCTATTGCAGATTTCAGCCATGCGCTTCCCCAGGGTTACGCACGCTCTAAGCTGGTTTCCGAGCATATTGTCCAAGCGGCCACGAAAGCTGGCGCTGATGCGCATATTCTTCGAATCGGGCAAATCATCGGCGACACTGAAAGCGGTGTTTGGAACTCGACGGAAGCGTTTCCTCTTACGATTCAGTCTGCGATTACGCTCAAGGTGTTGCCTGAGCTTGACGTTGTAAGTGTATGTTCTCTGTTGTTATATTCTGCCGCTAAAGAAATTATCATCAGACATGTTCTTGGATCCCGGTCGACACTCTAGCGAGTACGATTATTGATCTTCTGCTTCCACAAGCAGACACCCACTCGAACAGTCTAGTCTGGAATCTTCAAAACCCAAAGACATTTCACTGGAGTCGTGATCTGCTCCCTGTGCTCAAGAACCAAGGACTTGATTTCGAGGCAGTAGACGTGAAAGGTTGGTTAGACCGACTAAAACGATACAACGAGCAGACTCCCAGCGCAGAAGCTCTTCGACTGAATCCAGCAGTCAAGTTGGTTGATTTTTACGAGAAGACGTACGGGCATAAGAAGTCGTCGTCGTCAGAGGAAGACAATGCCGGAGATGGACAAGAGGTGAAGTTTGAGACGAAGCTGGCGGAGAGAGATAGTGTTCAGCTCAGAAAATCGCCGAATGTGCTTGGAAGCGGGTTGATGGGGAAGATTGTGCAGTATTGGTTGGAGACGTGGCCGTCGGCTTGACGAGTCCAGGCTCAAGGGACTAATAGACCAAGGTACTTGTACTTGAGATCCATGTTCTAGAACGAGCTGCGTCATGATGTTCAAGGTATGCTTCCGAATGTACTCTTGGTGTTGTCGCTTACAGCAGTCGCAGATGTCGCGATCAGCCATAATATTTAACAGTAGTTACAGTGCAAGTCCATGCAGCGAGAGATCAACCTGCCACTCGCATCAGATTCAAAACAAAGTCCCAACTCGATCTCCTAATCTTAGATCTCTTCATCTCTCAGTAGCTGTCGCCTCCTCTTCACTCTCTCTTCAATCCGTAATCACACCACTAGACAACGCCTTCACGTTTACACCTGCTTCTTCTTTTTTAATCGATATTTAAAGCTTATAGGCGTGCTCGAGTGTTCGCACCGAAGAGTATATAGCGTGCTACCTATATACTGAATCTATGCAATGCTACTTAACCCAAGGGTGCGAGCTATAATAATAATGTAGCAAGTGCGAGGAAATATTTTCACCAGCGCCCAAAGGAAGAGTAGCACAGCCTTCGCATCATGCCTATTACAATGACAACGACAACGGAACAGAAATGTCAAGGAATAATTTTTCTCATTAGTATTGCAGCCATTGTTGCAGGCGCATATACGTGTTCTTTTTTGGCATTATATATCATCAACCGCATGACCTTGTTGTCTTCATCATCGTCGTCCCATTCATTTCACACTATACAATCACTTTTCACGCCCATTCAACACCTCGCCATGACATCTAACAATGTTGGCCCCATCCACCCCATCCCTTATTTCCATTTCCAGCCTTACATCCACCAAATCCACCGAACCCACCCCATGGCATACCCCAAGGCCGACCAGGAGGTCCACCAGCAACAACAGGTTGCGTAGCCAGCACAGCAACAGCAAGGTTAGGCAGCGTGAAGCTGTACTTGCCCTGCCAATCGGCGCGGAGGACGGTGGTCGCGGAGTTGACGACGTTGGGTTTGCCCATAGCGTTGAAGGAGTATGGGTCTGGAGCGGTGAGGACGGTGAGGTTGGCGGCGGCGCCGGGGCGGGTGTTGGGGAAGGAGACGGTGACGGGGACGTTGAAGGAGGTCATGTTGGCTGTTGTGTTGTAGGTTGCGGCTAAGCGTGAAAATGTCAGTCCATGTTGGTGCTGAAGGGATGGAAGGATTTCAGTACATACCTTTAAAAATGTACGAGCCACTGTCGGTGTTCTCACCAGCGACCCAGTAAAGGGGACCAGTGGGTGCAGTTGACACGACGGGGTGAGTTTCGGTCATGCGGATGTTGGCGATGAGGTTGAGCACGTGCCATGAAGTGGAAAGGACGTCCATTGCCCAGTTGGCATTGTAGTAGATGAGGTTGTTCAACCAGTTCTCGGCGTTGACATTGGCGAGAATCGGTGCGAATGCTATGAAAATGAATGTCAGTGTTCCGTGATGTGATAGAAGAATGGTGTTCCAAAACATACCCGCACCAAAGATCTTGCCGGCGTTGCGTTCGGCACCAATAAGGAAGACGGCTTCACCAACAGACCCGGCCCAGAAGGGGTGAGGGTAGAGAGGGCTTGACCAGTCGACCTCGGGATTAGGGTCAACAGTTGCGTACTCTCCGATCATTGTCATGGTGTCAGTGCTGTTCTGGTCGAAGTAGTTGTACTGGGAGACCATGCCGTCAGGGGTGGAGTAGACGTGGTAGTCGTTGAGCTGGCCAGAAGGAGGAGTGACATAAGGAGTGGAAGCAATGAGCTTCATGTCGGGGAATTCAGCGTGGAGAGCATCGTAGAAAGCTTGCCATCTGTACTCGAGGTAAGAAGCGGTACCGTTGAACAAGTTGTCCTCGTTTCCGATCTCGACGTAGTGAAGAGGCCATGGGTCTGGGTATCCATCAGAAGCACGTTTAGCACCAGCTGCGGTTGTAACAGGGTCGACGAAGTAGTGGACCTCGTCAATAGCAGACTGGATCCATGGCTGAAGGTCCTGTGGTTCGACGACTTCGCCATCAATGTAGTGACCGTCGGGAATAGCAAGCACAGGCAGCATGTCCATGTCTTTGCACCACTGGAACTGCTCATTCAGACCGAAACCATCTGTGTTGAAGTATCCCCAAGCACCTTCATGGCCAGGACGGTCGATGAGAGGTCCGACGGTCAAGTTCCAGGGAAGCGCAGGGCTGCCGACAAGAGGACCATTTCCTTCCATGTTGTTGCCACCAGGGAAGCGGTTGAAAGAGGGTGAGAGTGCAGCGAGTGCCTCAGCAAGGTCGATGCGCATGCCG